>Ga0209589_1005049_pt1 | contig 22567 bp, 12 predicted proteins | sample CowpeawhiteBW_FD_187525 | JGI IMG/M metagenome (GOLD analysis project Ga0209589, IMG submission 187525) | Root nodule microbial communities of legume samples collected from California USA - Cow pea white BW (SPAdes) (version 2) | ecosystem: Host-associated > Plants > Roots > Nodule | place: USA...
TAATTCAATTCAAACGCCTCAAAATGTCAACAATTCATGTATTAACAACACTCTATAACTCAATCAATTATAAAAAAAAAAAAAAAAAATATTAAAAAAAAAAATAAAAAACAAAAAAAAAAAAAAAAAAAAAAAAAAAAAAAACTCTTTTACGTGATAGTTGTTTGCTCCTCAACAGCAGAAAAGGAGTTGAAAAACAGCAAAAATTTATGAGTATAAGAAGACATCACCAAAACAAACAAAAACATTCATAAAAAAATTAACTAGTTGATAAAACAACATCTAGTAAGAGGATGAGTTAAACCTTGAATATTCATAAATAGAGTAAAATATTAAGTATAAAAAATATTATATACTATTAGTTGTCGACAAAAGATATTCCTAAAGATAACTTTAAATTTTGATACTTTTGAAAAATATTTTTCAAAATTTCCTTTTAATTAAAAGCTTATTTATTTATTTATCTCTGAGTCAATAAAGCAGTGTAATCTATCTATTAAATTTCTACCATAATAATGATTTTTTTCGAAAAACAAAACTAAAAAAAATGGCATTATTTTATTACCAAATTTTGTAAAATAATAATATTGTATTAATCTTATTTTATTCTTATTTATTTTCGTACTACTTTATTAGAAAGTTAAAAAATTAGTTAAATACATAAATGAAACTTTATGGTAAAATATGTGAGACCCCCTTTTTGCTTTTTCTTTTTCCACGAACCGTCCTTCTTTCTGCCACAGAAACAACACTTCACTCTCACCTTGCACTCTTCTCCTTCTCTATTTTCTCTGCCTTCTCTCTACCAGAAAGGGGTCTGAATTCCCAACCAAAAGTCTGAATCATTCTCTTCTATTGTAGAAATCAGACTTGAGGCTAGTTCAGGACCTCTTCCTCAAGCTGAGCCTCACCTCCTTATGCGTAAGTCGATCTCAATTTCTCCCTTGCTATCAAATTTTCGAATTTTGGGTGCTTCCATCTTTCTGGGTTGAGTTAGGGTCTGTTCTTACTCTTGACATTTTTAATCCAGTACCTTAGGTTGTAAAATTGAGGTGCCCCCCTTGTTGAAAGAGTTCTTGCTAGTAGTAATTACAAAGGTAAGGGAAGTTAACCATTCTCCTTTAAATTCATAAGGAAATGTGTTCTATTGGTTTTGGATTTCGTGTTTGAGTGTTGAATTGATATTGAACTGTAAAATTTTGTGTATGATTGAAATTGTGTGAAGAACCTGGGCATTCTGCATGTGGGAACAATAGAGTAATCTGGTATTTTCGCTTAGGCGAGTGGCTCTCGCCTAAGCGAAAACACCAGAAAACCCATCCTTGTTCCTACGCGAAGCCTCGCCTAGGCGAGCTGAGGCCGCTTAAGCGAGAGACACTCTCGTCTAAGCGAACCAGCTTAGCCTAAGCGAGAGTTCGCCCAGATTTTTATTTTTGCCACTGTTAAAGCCTCGCTCAGGCGAGACTGATTCGCCTAAGCGAGATGGCCTCTCGCCCAGGCTAGATTGTATAGCTTGAGCGAGAGTTACTGCAGTGGGGTGCTTGATGTTCTGTTTTAAAGGGTGAAATTATATGTTTAAATGTGATCTTGTGCAATTAGTCTTTTATATGCTTGGAATGTCATTGCTAATATTGTGAGTGGTGAAATTGGATGAATATGAATTATGAGAAGTTGTGGTTGAAATAGAACACATGTCCTCTTGCCAATCAGTTGGGGGCCAGCATCCGTCAGGTGGGGCCTTCCACAATGATAACACTGAGGCCTGGAAAGCTGAGGCTGTTGTGGCTGATGTGAAAACCTCCTAGGTCCCTGAGGCTGAGGCCTGAAGTATGGCTTCATCCTATCATTTGGTATGCTCACGGACCTAGATGGTCCTCCCACTTTCTGCTGTGATCGCCGCTGAATCTCGACTTCAGCTTTTAACTTCTCCATTACCCTTGCCTTCTTTACCAAGGCAGGGAATTCCTTGATAGAGAGTGGGGTCACCATGAGCTTGAGATCACCCCCTCAATCCATTCTCAAACTTCCTACACTGTCAATCTTCAGCCATCTTCAAAGTGTGAAATCTGTCTAGGTGTTTGAACCTTTCAGCATACTCCGGTACAAACATATCTCCTTGCATCAACTGCAAGAATTCAACCTCTTTGACATACCTCACACCGTCTGGAAAGTATTCAGCATAGAATTACACAAAATATACATTACACGTGGGTTGTCTACTACACAACCTTACCATGTCCGTTTAATGACATGACTGGTTCCAGTTCTGTAAAACTAGGAAAGGTGAAACAAAATTAAATTAAAATTAAAATATACATTAAATACTTCGTTTTTCATTTATTATGTATCTTATTTATTTAAAAATAAACTCACAAATATTAAAAAAAAAAACTGTTCAAATTTCTTACCTGGTTTTCTTTTAATTAAAAAAGTACCTAACTAAGACATTAACTAAAAGTAATGCATTCTAAAAAATATTAATTAAATGAATAAATTAAAAGTAATTAAAGTGTATTATATTTTAAAAAAGTATACTTTTTTTTTCTTTTAAAGAAGTACAAAGATAATATAATAGTTACGTACAAATCAAATGAAAAAGAAAATTTCATTATCATGTAAAATATGTGTTGAACATCAGAAAATTTTATTTAATGATTTTGTTAAGATAAAATTATGATAGATAAAATTAGGTATGGAAAGGAGTTTCGATAGGGTTAAAAATCACTTAACAAACTTTTTCTAAGATAGCTATTAGAAGGAGAAAGAGTTTCGGGCAATTATATGTAAAACATGTTTTAAAAGAGATGCTAAAGAGAAGATGAAACATCTAATAAACTTAGAAAGTGGGATTTCGTAAAATAATAAAGATTAAAAGTATTATAACGATAATTTCTAGCTTATAAATAGGAAGTTATTTTTTATGCTATTGAATAAATATATAAATTATTTCTTAAACTTTTTTTTTTTAAGTTCAAAAATTAAGTACACAATGTCTTTATAAGCCAAATTGATAAAAAATTTTAAGGATATGCAAAACACAACTAATATAAATCATTCAAAAGACAGAGGTCTTACATCTTATAAAATAAATTCTCGATACCAATAACATCTTGTTAGTGAACTATGATCATAAACTCTGTATAGAAACATCAAGACATCATAGAAAAGAAAATTACATGTAACAAATTCACCCCATTAACAAATATAACCAATGGAAAAATAAACTCGTGTGAAGAGAACACAAATTTCTATTTCACGATGGTTTTCTAAAATCTCACAAAGAATGCTTCTTTCTTAGCTCAATCGAACTCTCTCAAAAGCAAACATACTTCTAAAATTTTTTCTTAAAATATCATGTTGAAAGAAGTCAGAATGAGAGAGTTATATTAATTTTAAGTTATCAATTTTAATAGAGTTTTAATCTATTAATTTTACTTACGATTAAATAAATATATAATCAATTAAAATGTTCTTTAAAGAGTAACATTTGTGATTTCATTGGTACTTTTGATTACTTGTTTTAGTTCTCCTTTGTCCAAGTTTTCAACAACATTGATGTTCCCTTTACTAACCTGAACCTCTTCCTTCTTTAGACTAGTGATACTCTTCTAAACACTTGGAATGATGTCAATGTTTACACTTTTTACTTTAGATTTTAATACATTTCCTACACTTAATATTTGGGGGCTTCTCGCTGCACCCGCAAACCTCTCATGTACCCCCAATAATTACCCTTTTGACCCTAATCAATTTTTACCTGTCAAGGTGGGTGGGTGAAAGCAATGTAATTACCCCTCCCCCTCGGTAATTACACTCCCTCTTTTTCCCTTCGACAACCTCACCCTCTACGGTGACGCCTTCTTTTCTCACAAAGCCATCACTCTCACCACCCACCAACCCATCTGCTTCTCCTCCTCCATCGGCAAAGCCTTCTTCATCTACCCCCTCCGTTTTCTTGACCCCCAAACCAACTCCACCGCTTCCTTCTCCTCCCGCTTCTCCTTCTCCATCATCTCCTCTCCCTCATGCCCCTCCGGTGAAGGCCTCGCCTTCCGCATCGCCTCCTCCACCCACTTCCCCGCCCTCTCCATGGGCCTCCCCCAACCCTCCCCCAGCTCAACCTCCTTCTTCGCCGTCGAGTTCGACACTACCTTCGACCCCTTCCTCGGCGACATCAATGAAAACCACGTGGCCTTCGACGTCAATAATGCCTCCTCCTCTATGTCCGTCGACGCCTTCTCCCGCGGCATTGACCTCAAGAGTGGCAAACTCATCACTGCATGGGTGGAGTCATGCAATCAAGATGGTACGTGTCTGGCTCGCTTATTCCTCCACCAGACCTTCCACTCCCATTCTTGTTTCCCAAATAGACCTCTTTGAGACATTTGAAGACTTCATGCACGTTGGTTTCACTGCCTCCAATGGGGAGGGGTCAAGTGATTACACAGGTAAGTATCAAAAACGAAATTCGTGATCCGTTTCAGAAAAGTATGAAACGGATTCCAAAATTCGTTTCATAAAAAAACATGAAAATTTATGAAACGGATTTTGGAATCCGTTTCATACTTTTCTGAAACGGATCACGAATTCCATTTCTGAAAAAAAAAATTAAAATTTGTGAAATAGAATTCGTGATCCGTTTCAGAAAAGTAAGAAACGGATCCCAAATCATAAAAAACGTGAAAACTTATGAAACGGATTTCAAGATTTGTTTCATACTTTTCTGAAACGGATCACGAATTCCGTTTCTGAAAAAAAAAATTAAAAAAATACCAAATTGACCGCTTTGGAGAGAATGAAGCACATAGAAGAGAATTAAAATGAAGGGACCACACTCAGAAAGCACAAAGGACCACTTTGGAGAAGAAACGGAGAGGATAAAGAAGTTGTCGAAATAATTGGGGGTGCAGCTCAGATAAGCAAAATATGTTACCGCAGTAAATATCATTTACTGCTCTTCCACCCATTTTCACTCACTACCAATTACAAATTAATTAGGAATAAAATGGTAAATTTGGAAGGTACTGAAGAAGACTTGAAGGCGCACGGAGAAGGCGCCTAATATTTTTATATTGGTTCATCTATAAATCCATAATAAATTTGTTCTTTATTAACTTAATTAAGTTTCATTTAGTAGACTACCACCATAAGATACAACGTGAATATCCTTTGGACATTATTTACTCTTAACTAAAATTGAGTATTATTTTAACGACAACATTTATTAGCTAAAATTAAGTATTATTTGGAATGTAATAATTGAGTTTTAATTTTGTATATTTTATTTCTTATTTCTAAAATTGTCCGGTAGATTCTATAAATTGTTCGAAAGGATATGTGTATATATTTAATGTTGTATAATAAGAAAAGTAAGTGAATATCATTCTATTATCTTTTATTATTGATAAAAAAAAAGTTGTACGATTTTATTTAAGTGGTGTATCATAATTTTTATTAATATATAAGAAAGATATTTCTTTAAACTTTATAGGAAGAAAATAAAGAGACATTTGAAAAATTTTAAATTTGAACATTTTTTTTATAATTTTTTAAAAGTAAATTTAACTTTATTGCTTCATTTCATTAATGTTTGTAAAATAATAAATGTTTTTATTGTCATGACATTTTATTTATGTGTAATTATATAATATTTTCTATAATTATGTCACTTTTATCCAATTAATATTAGATACTTTAATTTGAATTTTATAGATTTAATATTGAATTAACAAGAATACATTTGATAATACATTTGAATTTTATTTATGTGTACTATGCTCTTTTCTTTTTTATTTTATTATCTTTCTTTAATTGTTTGTTGTATTTATTGAAGACATTCTTGATCAACCTTATACTAGGAATTTGTCTTAAATGCAACATAAATCACATGTTCTCTAATTTGACTTAGTATGTGTCAGATAACTAAATATATTTTGAGTTCTTACTTTTACACAAACAAAAATTTTCTATAAGCCAGATAAACATAAGTTGAACCTCTCAGCATTAAAGAAACATGCTCTGTACAAGCTAATGAACTCATTCAGATATGCCAAGAAAAACATTCATGGAAAGGGGAAAGTAATTAACTTTCGTGTTGCGCATGGGATTAAAGAAATTGGGAAGAAGAGTATCAATCCCTTGGATATCGTGAACCTCCTTTCTTCTTTAGGAATTCAGGTATCTCAAACAACCCACCATCACTGAAAGAGGAGGATCGCCGATTAATGCCGAAGCTTGAATCTGCCTGAGTGAATTGAGTCGCCTGTGATGTGTTCGGAAGAAAACCATAATTACATGTATGCATGACATGAATAAGGTTAGGTAGAACAGTTGATTCATACCTGCAGGGGCCTCCCTTCACCCTCCTCTTGACGCTTGAACCCAGTTGCAATCAATGTTATGCTCACCTGTATGAAACCAATTTTCATGGTTCAACACAACGATCGTATTATATGTTCAAATATTAAACTAACTTTAAGAAATGCTAATTTGAAGAGCATTCATCCCCAAATACCCCCAACACAAACAATCACTGGACTAGTCCACCGTACATGAAGAAAGATACCACTACTAGCTTGTGTTAAGAAATGAGCATTTGAGTGGCAGAAACTGACTTAGAAAGGATTGGATCTAAAATGCAGCAGAATAACTTATATGTACATATTGGAAACTTAACGTTTTACATACAAATACAGTAGAGGCAAATTGAGTATATAAATCCATTCTCTTCCATATTATGAAAGTTTTTAACTAACCAAAATAATTTATCCCTTTTATCATTTTAATCTAATCTCATATATAAACAATTATATTAGGAGAATAAAACATACATTTGAACTTTATTATTCCTGAACCTCCCTCATACAGAAAGAGAAACACTACTTTTATATAACGCGATTAACATGGTATGTACGGTGATTTAAATTTCAACAACCTATACACAAGCCATATATTACAATTAGTTTTCTCTCACAATGTGAAAGTAAGACATTTTCTTAATTTTTGACGACAAAATATTGTGGCCAATAGTCTAGGGGGTGATTTTTTTTTTTTAAGTAATGGTCATTCACTCACTGAAATTAACTCAAAAATAATGGAAGGATTATACTAAGATTTTAGAAACTCAAATTGATTGTTATTCAGTCTCTCTATACACTCAAAAGGACAACTTACAGTAAAACCTTTTTTTTTTTTTAAATTAGTACACGCCCATTGCATCAAACTAATTTCTTTTATCAAGGAACAATGGTTGTGTGTGTGCTTCTAATGATCCAAATTACATAGGAGTGGGGTACGTGGAACAGTTCTTTTAGGATATAAGGAAAAGGGAACATAGTTAAGAGGGTTAGAATATTAATGAGATAGTTACTCGAAATGTTAGTTAGATATAAATTAGACGACAAGGAGAGCAGAGCACTTTAATTGTGCAGACTGCTCTTTGTAAAGGGGAAACCCTTAGAGGAGAGACTGCTCTCCTATTTCTTGTTCTTCTCATTCTACTCAATAAAAATCTTCCCTTTTGTTTTCAATTCTTGGATCCTAACTAATTGGTCCAACCTAATGGATGTTGGAGGGAGAACAAACGTTAGAGATGGAAGAAGCACAAATTTTGGGCTGCAGGGAAGCTGCCAGCGTTTGTGGGGGCAGATCCAATTGGTTGGATTGCAAGGCTAAGAAAATCAGAAGTGTAAAGAATTTATTCATTCAATAAGCTGCAATATGCATCAATGAGCGTGGTATTACTTTGGTTCTGTTAAAACTAGGAGTGCTATTGTATTGTGAAGCTTTCAACAAACTGCTTTTTGGGTGTATGTATGCACATTTGAGTATTCCTTCTTAACGTTGGATGTATATTTTCTCATTATAATGAACTCTTCCTTTTTTTCATATATATAAAATATACATCAGCTGAAATTTGGCCTGACTGGTTTTAATCACATCCAAATTCAAGTTGGTATCTCAAGAAACCCTGTTGTTGGACCACCTCTGTCCATTGTCTCCAGCTGTTGGCTGTAGGCTGCCACTGCCTGCCACCATTATTTTGTCTAGCGAAGTTAGGACTAGGTGTGCCTCGAGGAACATCACTAAATCCCAATGGTCAAGTGACCAAAAGCTGCACAATGTGCCACCACACATTGACTGCTGTCAACTCTTCACCAGGCGCATGTGTCCAACACACTGCCTTCTCAACGTTGGAATCACACAGGACCACCACTGTTCATCAGTCGGCGTCTTCTATGAACATTTCTGCTCTTGTCCTCCTGGTTTGCTGCACTTAGAGATTAAGGCCCTCTCCCTTCACAGCTTAGGGTTTTTCCCTCTTTCTTCAAACATGTTTGTGGCTCTGTCTCTGGAATGGCCTCTACTAATTTTGCTCCTTCCTTTTCTGTTTGTCCGGTTATTACTGGTAACAAAACTCAATTAGATAAACTACTTATCTTAATTTGCATCGTTGGAGTTATAGTTCCTTAGTTAAGGATACCAAGATCATTTGGAAAAGGAAGTCAGTGTTGTTCCAAATGAAAGAAAATCTGTGGCAGAAATTGAACTTCCAGCTATGTGTTGTTTTATATAACAAGTTGAGCAGATGTCTAAGAAATGCTCAAATCCTTGACGACATGTTCTTACTTTTAGAAAAATGCGTGGGATATTTTTCCTAGTGAAATTCAAGGTCTCTCTGATTCAACTCAAGATATGGTGACTAATTCATGTTAAGGCATAGCCTACACATTTGCAAGCAAACAACCCTCAGTTTTGATGACAACTATAATACAAAGTTTTGGTATATCTAATGAGTTTGTTAAGTGTAAATCAACCCCAGTTTGCTTCTAGCACAAATACAGTCCCTTGCAGTGGAGGTATTTTGAAGAATCAACAACAAACTAGCTAAACTTAGATGACAAGAAAACAAAAATGGAAGAAGTCTTGTGAGTTATTGTCAGACGACCCAAGTTTATAAATATAATCTGCTAGCTGCAATGGAGAACAAAGCACAGGCTATGAGCAGACCCCCCGCCCCCCCTGTTTGACTAGAAGCAACCCATGATTGCATTACATTCCTATAGACGATGAAGGTGAGTCTGTCCAAAAGATGTTGAGGATTGATGATTAGGAGCAGGGATACTTGCTGAATTCCCAAGCAAGAAACTCCCTAATTTGTGCAGTATCCGAAAAGGAATACTCAAATGTGCATGTGGTCAAAGGTGTTAAGAAGATGTGAAATACTCCAACAGTAAAGTACGAGGGTTCCACCTAGGTAAAAGAAACAAACTCAATCGTCTTACCCCCCAACAACATGGAAGCGAACGAAAACATACAAAGTATGTTTAACAAATTTCAAGCCAAACTGAACGAGCTAAGGTGTCTCGGAAGATATTATGATAATTATGACCATATTAATAAAATCTTACGCAGCTTGCCTAGTCTATGGAGACTACAGGTTACAGCCCCTAAGGACGACCAAGAGCCTGGACAACATGTCTATTGAATAGCTTATAGGGATCCTAAGGTGCATGAATTGGAGTTGGAACAAGATGGCGGTAACACAGACGGAAGGTTCAGAGGCTGTTGTACAAAATCCAGCCTTATCCCAACTACCACCCAAGCCTCCAGATCTGAATTTGCATGCCGTAACCAGTGGGATCCCTTCCTATGGCAGGAAAGTATCAGAATGCTTTCAGGAAGGGTAGATGAAGATCATGGTGACGAAGATGAGCATGGGATCAGGCTTCCACCACTCCGACCTAGAAGACAAGGTTGATTTTAGGAGTATATTGTTAGGATATAAGGAGAAGAGAAATTAGTTAAGGCAGTTAGAATAGTAATTAGTTAGTTACTTTGAGGTGTTAGACAGGTATAAATAGGGGAAGGAGATCAGAGGAAAGGATGTTAATTTTGTAGATTGAGCATTAGCTCTGTGTTGGGGAAACCCTTGGAGGAGAGAGTGCTCTCCTAGTTCTTGTTCTTTTCATTCTATACAATAAAAGTCCTGATTTTCTTTCTCATCTCAATTCTTGGTTCATAACAAATTCGTTTCTAGTGGAATCACTGCATATCATTTACAACTTCACATTATTAATGTTACAGATTTACACAGTTTAACTTACTTGACCGGTGAGTGATGGATCTATTACTGCTCCAAATATTAAATTAGCAGTTGGGTCCACAAGATCATATATAACCTCTGCTGCTGCGTTTACCTGTAAATCATTACATTAAAAGCCATACATACAAAAGGCTACCATACGCATAGCAGCCTGCAAGAGTATGGTGAATTCAATACATAGCATGTCATGAAGGCCATGTATTCCTCCAACAAGTATTAGCTCAATTAAAAATCCAAGTTCAAAAAGTAATCAACGGAAAAAAAGAATGTTTAAGTACAGTAACAAGATAGGTGGATTGCCTTTTAAAATCCCATTTATAAGCACAAGATTTTGCTCTCAACCAAATATTTTATCCATGTTAACCTTTACATATCACAAAATAAATTATGCAGCACAACATCCCAATGAATTAGGCCCTGTCAATAAAAATATATTTACATTGAGTATCATGAAGCTCCAAGTCCTAAATGATACAAATTCCAAAGGAGCAAAGGAAAAATGTATGCCAACAACAATAACAGTAACAATAAAGTAATTAAAAGGAGGGGGAGGGGGCATTTTAAATTATGGGTAACGGAAACAGATATTGAGAGACAAAGGGATAGGTATCTACCTCAAACAAGGTCAGATCAGTCCCCCCAGTTATGTTCCAAACAATTCCAGTTGCCCGCTCTATCCCAATATCCAGCAAAGGTGATTGGATGGCATTTAACGCAGCATCTCTTGCCCTTGATTTTCCTTAAAAACAAAAGAAGCCACATAATAAATTTCAATAAGATAGGTAGCAAAATATTAGAATGTACTCAAAATTCGTGCAAATAAAATGACAGAAAGGAGGCTAAATCGAAACACAATGCCATTGCACTTTAATATTACAAAAAGGAAAAACAGAAAGTGTAGAAAAGGTTAAAAATTGTATTCAATCAACCAGAATATACTTGCATTATCATAGAATATACTGTGAAATAAGTTAGTTATATAAATGAGGAAGCAACCTTAGAAATATGTAAGGAACAGGTACAGAAAAATTACTTAACAAAAGTATTGCAGAAGGAAATCTGTTTAACATGCAGAACTTCGGGGATCTGCACCAACCAATGGCTAAGAGGCCCCAATTCTCTTACAAAATGACAAGATATGTCCTTCCCCATCAATGTTCGTATTTATATATTGGCAAGGTGCATTAATCAAACCATCTCAGATAACTAACTGATATAACTGACACAGCTAACTACTAACCTATTGTAACTAACTTCTAATAGGGGTTTGCCTAACAGAATTATTTCCTGTTTTATTTTCTTAATTTATATAGGTTAGTAATATTACATTAGTATTTGCATTTAACAATGACAAAAGAATCTGTAGCTGCAGATATTTCTAGGTAAAATCCGTGACAAATACTAAATATTTAATGGATATCTTTAATGATATAGGTAGGTAATGGATACAGATATTTGATTACATGCTTTTTGATGAGATTGGTACATGTATTATGATATCCGACTAATGGATAACTGCTACCTACCGCTAATAATTATTTGTATAAATCTTTTCCTTTTGGCATGCATGCTGAAAAGCTATCACAACCATTGAACATATATATGAAGGTTCAAGTTATTACACAATCTTTTTGCAAGCAAAACAAAGGATCAAGAGCTCCTACAGAACCAATCTTTGCATGATTATGATTCAAATAGAAGTTCAAGACTAGGAGGCTACATTGCAGTTTCCATACATACCAGTTGCAGTTCCTATCCCCATTAGTGAAGAACCAGCATTGGCCATGATAGCTCGAACATCAGCAAAATCTACATTCACCAACCCTGGTATCTGCAATAATTTAGTAAAGACAATGAATATTAAAGATTTTACAGAAAGATATAATCAATTTTAAACCATGGGCAGAATCAACAATTGGTCTGCTTGTTCAAACATTTTTTTAAGAAAAAAGTACATTTTCTAATAAAATAGTCACTTATTAGCAATTTTTATAAGTTTGGGTGAACTTATTTTAAAAAGTAGAACCAGATTTTTAGTTGCTTGTAAACAAACAGTTTTCTTCCTTTTTACAATCACTTTCTTTAAGCGCAAACAAACAGACCCAATATATAATCAGAACAATCTACAAGTTGGATGGCCAGTTTATGTTTTATCAACATATGATTTCATGCGGAAAAAATAATCAAATAATTGACTGAGTTCTGACAATTTTAAATTGACCCGTCAAACAACTTTGTGCCCTGTAGTCAAAAACAGGGAAACAAACACTTCAAAATAGTAGTCATATCATGTCATATTCATGTTAAACATGTAGTCATGACAGACACTTCATGAGAACTTGAATACTCCTAGCTGCATTTTACTTGTACTTTAAAACTTCAATACCAACACAGATGATATAATAATTAGATTAATTGGACAATTTTATTATGTGTACACTGACCTGTACATGATTTTATAACAATATTTAAGACAAGTATTTTACGTCAATTTTAGATGTATTATAGTTGTGTAGTAGACATAAACAGTGATTTTTAAACTTTATCATATTTCTTCTGACTTTGTTGTATCTTATCTGTGTCCAATGTCATATTCAAGCCTTCAAGACCACAAAACAGATGTCAGCACAACAAACTATAAGGTTGCAACGTACCCTTTTCATTCACCCTTTTGCATTTACATCTTTACAATCAATTTTTTATAGGAACAAAAATATGAAGGAAAATAGCAATGCAAGTGTTAGCGTTCAAAGATAGCTAACAATATTTCATACCGTAATAATATCAGATATGCCGCGAACACCCTGTCGAAGAATATCATCAGCCAAATTGAATGCTTCACTTACAGGGGTAGACTGAGAAACTGCCGTTAGTAGCTTGTCATTTGGAATAACTATAAGTGTGTCTACATTATCTCTCAAGGCTGTAATTCCTTCTTGGGCTTGAATAGCTCTCTTTCTTCCTTCAAATGAGAAAGGGGTGGTGACAATACCAACCGTCAGTACACCCATTGACTTTGCTATACCAGCAATGATTGGAGCTCCACCTGTGCCAGTTCCCCCACCCATTCCAGCCTGTAAAAGTTAATTGCAATTTCCAAGCTTAGTGAAATATACGAATAAAGATCAATTTAAGGAGATACGAGCAAGACTGTTCCAGATTTTGAACATTTCACATATTTTAAGATTTCAAACTGTATATCAAGAACCACAGGTTGCTAATCATTAAAAACTCGAATAGTAAATACTTCTTATAAACCCCACCCCTATCCTTTTGAAATAAATTTCCCAAGCAACCAAGTTTTTACTTGATGTTAAGTGTACCAAGTAAAATTAAATTCAACATTATAAGAATAACAAACTTTTACGCCCTTTTTCCATTTAACTATCTTGGTCATATTATATTGAGCTACTAGCTTACAAACACGTTTGATATAAAAATCATCAGTTTTCATTTACATATTAAGCTTTTAAGAAGGACAGTTCGGCTATGACAAAGTACTTAGCAATCGAATTCTAGTTGTCAACTTTTAACTCAAATAAGTATCGTCAGATATGAAAATCTCTAATGAGCCTCCACTTATCAAGGAATAAGGAGGATTGGTCCTTGACACTAATATTTTGACTTTATCATGTAACAGTTAGAACAGTATTAAAAAGATAATTCATACACAATTACAATTTAAATTTGCAGAAGCTAAAATTGGACAAAAATAAAAGAAAGGTAGCTGAACCTACTGTAACAAAGACCATATCGGCTCCATAGATTGCCTCTTCTATAGACTCTCTGCTTTCTTTAGCAGCATTCATTCCAGTCTCAGGGTTACCACCAGCACCAAGACCTCGCGTAAGCTCTTGACCAATTTGCAAACGGTTCTCAGGGTAGACAGGTGACATTCTAATGGCTTGAACATCAGTATTAACAATCCAAAACTCCACACCATGCATCGAACTCTCTATCATGCGATTGACTGCATTAGACCCACCTCCTCCAACGCCAATAACTTTGATCTTTGCTTCATTGTAATCACTTTGAATAGACACAGGTCCTAGGCTCTCAGATAAATCTTCACGTGAGCTATCCTTTCTTGGGCTGTTCAGTGTACTGCTCCCTTCTCCTCTAAGCATTGACACCTCAGGATGTAAATCAAGAAAAGGTCCCTGGCTATTATATGGACTGACACCGTGAGAATTGGCTGAACACTTAACTTCAAGTAAACCCGACATCTGGATGCCACCAGAAAATCCATTCCTGCGGTCATAAATTTTCATGCAACGAGCTCTCCCAGGGTAATTCCCCCTCAGATTTCTTCCTCCAACAGTAAACAGCCTTGCTGAATTTCTAGTATTAGAAGGTGCAACAATTGTTGATACACAAGTGGCCATTTTGATTTTGTTGGTACCAAACTTCAAAGTTGGGATATGTTGGTAAATGTACGGAAGAAAAATAGAAGCTAAACAGTTCAGACTTGCAATTCACCCAGAATTCTTTCTCCAAATACCAGTTCCTAAAATAAATAAACAGACATGTTATTGAGTTCATTCTCACCTATCGGTTTCAAAAACTGTTTCTTGAAAATTATTTCATACTACTCAGCAATCAATTTGCCGTCCAAGAACAGTTGAGTTTCAAAATTTATATCCAAAACTTTCAAAAAAAAAAAAAAAAAAAAAGAAAGAAACATCCAGATGTTTTCCCATCTTTGTCTCCAACTCCTTCTGTTTTCATCTTATTCAAACTCTCCATTTCAAACCCTCTTCTTGCACCACCCTCCATTGACTCTCCGGTTAACCTTGTTTAATTGCATTTCCAAAATTACTGTTTTTTTTTAATAAAATGTAGAACTGAAACACAACATACTCTAACACGCCACTCATAACAATAAGAACACAAAGGGGCAATACACAAAATGGGGAACAATTGAATGAGTAGAATGAAAATACCAACAACATGCAAGCTGAGGGCAATAAGTTGATAAGAAAAACAGATGCATAAAATCGTAATTGACGAATGAAGTGGCAAAGGATAGAACAAAGAAAAGAAAGCACAATTGATGATAACGAAAAGAAGAATGAGAATATGTATGAGTGTGAGAGAAAGAGATGCCTCAGAAAGTGGAAAAAAGAGCACGGAGGAGCGATGAAGAGCATGCATTTGGGTTGCGGAAGGATACAAAATGGAAATGGTGAAATCAACAGCGGGGTTTATGTGTTGAACCAACCACTGAGCAGCAGCACCCTTTTCCTTTTCTTCCGTTCACAATTCATTTTCATTGAAAATTATATTTTTAGAAATTTTCATTGAAAATTATATTTTTAGAAAATAATGTGTGCACTACGTCAGCAACTTTGTTCTTGTGATTCCATGAACTTTTATTATTTTAACTGCATATGGTACAAATTATTTATTGTGCTGAAATAATGAATAACACTTCACTACCTAAACATGTGCCATTTGTTCAAGAAAATTAAGTTGTAATTAATTTGCATACTATGTTGGTTTTATTCCAAGAAATAAAACAATATTAGTTAATCAATTAAAATATTTTTTATTAAGCAGATTCACGCGTAATTTTCTTTATTATTTTAATGTAATTTTAATATAAATTATGAGTTTAATATTTATTCCAAGACTTTTATAACCTGAAAAGTTTTAGTTAGTTACTATATAAATAATAATAAATCTATTATATGAAGTAATGAGTTATAAAAAAAGGAAAATGACCATTATAAAAAAACGACCATTTCATTTTATTTTATTTTATTTTTGCCAAGAGAGAGGAAAATTTGTATAAGATAAATTTAGATGAATTTGTCTAACATAATTTACTCATTATGATACGACATGCAAGTTTTACATTAATCTTTCCTCATTAACAAAGATATAGCCTTCGATACATTTATAATTTTTTTGTAAAAATTTGAAAAAGAAAGGTGACTTATGTATTGCATATATTAAAAGGATCATAGGAAAATTTTTGTAAAGGAATGATTTAAATGTAACATCATAACTTAAAAATATATTGTCAGTGTGTAATTCATTGTACGGCATAAATCTCAACGAAGGAGCATCTTCTGCAATATGATAAAGTACCATAATCGTAGAAAAAGTGTTTTGTCTTCAAAAATAACAAAATATCTAAAGGAATGAATAACTCTCATAACTGATATATATGATAGGAATGAAGAGGAATATATTAAAGAAAAAGAAAAGGATTTTCAAGAAGAATGAAAGCACAAGCAAGAGACAAGGAAAGAATAAAAGGAAGAAATGACAAAATTTCAAGGAAGATTTAGAAGGAGAGGTGTAAAGAAAATGAGGAAGAAATAAAGAGGCAAAATTACGTCTAAGTCTTTCGAAGATCATAGAATACTAAGGTTGTGTTCATCTGAGGTTGAAAGGAATTGGTAAGATAAATTACGAAGTGATATTTATGTTCGTTTGTGGTTAAGTAAGAACGAATGAATGTATTGATTAGCGAAATGTATTACTTTTAGCATCTTGCATAATGGGAGCTGATTTGAGATTATTAATTGAGCAAATACACATTTATCTTTTGTGAAATATTGAGCAAATACACGTTTATTAAAAAGGGATCTAATCTTGTCATAGTTGGAATCGATTCAGGGCATGGTGTGAGTGAAGAGATCTGATCTTGGCAAAGTTGGAATTGATCTCGGGCATGGGTCGAGAGAGGGGATCCGATCCCACATCACTTGGTATTTTTTTTTCAATTTTAGTGGTTAAAAAAATTAACAAAATAAATTTACTCATACAAATATCAAATTATACTACTTATTACAAAAGGGTAAAATTGTAAACTAACCAATACTTCTATTTAAACATATTTTTAATCTATCACACCAATCAAATCCCTCACAAACTTTCATAAAATTTACTTCCAAATCTACTTATAATCACCTCTAAATCCCTTAAAAAAATCAACACATAATTCACTCTCAAATCCACTCAAACTCATCCACTCCCTCTCTCTCTCAAATCCTTTCTCTCAAGTGAACACAACATAAGGACGAATCAAAGAATGTTCTATAAACCTTAGAAGACAAGTTTGAATGTTTAAGGTAGAGCAATAGAGGCATGCAATGTACTAACTTTAACATACCACTTTCAAGGCCATAAGTTAGTTGTAATCAATTACACATGCTACTTTGCATGTGAATTTTGTAGCTACTTCGCATATTTCTTCTTTTTATAAGTGTAGTGTGATGATTACATTTTTAATCACATTTAGAATGTTTAATCTTAACTTTCTTAGATTAGATTATAATTGAGACTAAGTTCACCATTTTAATTGAGATTTACCTAATTGGAGTTCTCAAAGCTTCAACTGAAATCATTGACAAAAACCAATTTGTATGTCATGATAGAATATAGATGATCTAATTAGATGAGCTTCGTTAGAAGGCCTAGTTCATCAAATTTTACCCGACTGTTTGATGGATTGTCTATAGGTTGAATGTTTATGATAAATAACTTATATGTTTGAACGCACACATGTTCTCTAAACTTTCTAACATGTGTTTTGTGCAACCGAAAACAAATTGAAGTAACACATCATTTATAGTTGGTACAACAATAGACGGTTCAATAGACTTATGAACAAGTTAACAGTTTATTTTGTTTGATGATTTTAGTTGAACAATTTTATTCAATCGTGTGCATAATCCTATTATGGAAAGAAATGATTGTGATCAATTTATAATGCAACTAGAAACAGGTAAAAATAATACACTACAAGAAATTTTATAATTACTAACAAAATTTTACAAATGGAAAAAAAAATTGTTGGTAAAATGATTTTATTGATGAATTTTAGAATTTTTATTACTAAGATATATTTTAGTGGTAATGGATATGTTAGTAAAATCTATTGGTAATTAAAAATTATATTACTAATGGATATGTTATCAACATATTTATGGTCATAAGTAATTATTAATAGATTTTGATTATCTATAAAAATTGATAAATTTTCCTATTCATCGATAAAATTTACTAACAAGCATTTTACCAAACAATTCTCTGATCGTCACTTATACGTGCCATGTGTGTGTTTGCTTAAACACTTTAAATTTTTGAATATAATTGTTAATATTGCTTAAAGATATTATTTTAGCTAGTAAGAATATTTTCATTAAACAATGGGTATAACAAGTTTGATGAGGTTTCAAAAGTAGAGTTAGGGTTAGTGATTACCTCATCCTTTGTGTGTGCCATCAGACATAAGTTTGCATTTTCTATGTTTAACTTTGAGTTAAAATCTTCTATCATTGTCATCATTCTTTTCTTCTTGAATTTAGGTTTTTCTTTCACCTTGGGGTACTTGGTCTTTTTGGCTTGGTCTTGTACATTCGTAGTAGTTAATCTTAATATGATTTTCATCTTTCTTTTCTATGAAGCTCTATTTTCTTTTGTTTGTAACCTCTTATTGGTTTGGTCTTTCATTTAAGAATCTACTTAAAAAAAAATTAACATAAGAGATATTTCTTCATCAGTTGAGCCTTCCAACTCAACCTCTAAAGTATCATTTTCCTCCTCTAAAGCTTCAAAGCTCTAGCTTCCTTTCATCTAAGTTGGGTTTGCTTTGAAGTATACCTTGCATGAAGAACTTTATCAAACGAATTTGAGGCTTCTTTATTGTCATGGTCTTGGAGATGCACCTTGTGCATTCTCAAGATTCCTAAAAAACTCATCCTATGCAACCTTCTCTAGATCTTGTGCCTCTTAGATGTCAATGGTTATATTAACACATAGTAACGTTAACACTAGATGATAAATGCTCTGATTGATATGAACCCAATCAATCATATTTACTTTGTTAGATGTAACTGTAATGATGTGTTCATTTTCAAATTTAGTTCTCTTTCAGACAAAGACTCTTTTAACTAATATTTTGTGTTTAATGAGTTAACAAACATGTAGAGAATATTGTGATTGAATACTCAATGAAAATAATTGTTCTTGTTTACACTATGTTTTAGTTATTGTCAAAGGCTCTTGGTCAATTGGAGAAGAGAGAAGTAGAAAGATCTAGTTAGTCAACTAATGTAGAAGATACCTAGTAAATTTTAAGACATTTAGACAAATCTGTGGAACCATTTGTAGTACTTCATGACAATTTTTTGCTAGTTTTTCTTGACTGATATTGTACTTGAATTTGAATTTTAATGTGTATATATATTTGTTATACTTTGATATAAATTTAGTTATTGTATATATAACTTGTTAATTTGACGAGTGTTATATTTGTAAGACCCTTTTTTATTCTGCTCCCTTTTTATGGGCTGCCCTATAGCAGTGGGCCTAAAGGCTGGTCCATAGGATAAAAGCCCTTCGTGTTGCCCTAATTCCACACTCCCATTCACTTTCAGAAATGTAGCTGTCATCTTCCCCGTGCGCCATATTGAGCTTTGCTAGGGTTAGCCGTCATCCTCTCCGAACGAACTTCGACTTCTCCACCCCGTGTAAGTTATTTCCGAACTCGTAGTAGCTTTCCACTAACTCTTCTGTAGCGTTCCCATGAGACTCTTTTGTTAATCACTTCTGCTTTATTCTCTTGGTTTCCTTCCAGCCGCTGTTTTCTTTCCTCGAGTTGTTGTGCTCTTGTGTTCTGTGTCGAGGGCGTGTCAGGTTACTTCGCTAGCTTACTTCCAGGTAAGGGAAGCTAGAACCCTATTGTTCGGTACAATGATGTTGTTTTGATGATATTCTGTGATTTTTGTGCTTATATGTGACTGTGAGTGTATGGTATGAGTTGTTTTGTTGTTTGGGTATGAAACTGTGCTAATGGCAGAGAGGAACAGTGGCAGAGTCTGATAAACTCGCCCAAGCGAGCCTGTCTCGCCTAGGCGAGACTTACAGGGACTCGCCTAAGTATTTCTTCGCGAAGGGTCGCCCAGGCGACCCACTGTACGTTTCGGGCGAGCGAACGTCTCGCTTAGGCGAGGAGGGTCTCGCCTAAGCGAGAACGCGCGCAGGGTTCTCATACTGGAAGTCGAGCTCTCGCCTAGGCGAAGGGAGCTCGCTTGAGCGAGGGTCCTCCTCGCCTGGGCGAGGCCTTTCTGCTTGAACGAGATGCTGGACGAGAAAGGGGTTGGTCTTGATGTTTCCTTGATTTCAAAAAGTTGACAACTTGCTTGTATGTGTATTATCTTTAAATTTATGAACTGAATGGCCTGTATGAATGAGGTGGTGTATGAGTTGTGATTTATGACTTTTAACATGATGTGAACATGATAATTGTATGAGATGATTCATGAAATTGAAATGATGAGTTTGGTATGAGTTCGACATGAGACATGAAAGGGTTGGTATCAATGTGGCATGGTAATGGTATGAGACAAAGCTCCACATTCTGGGTTCGAGAACAATGAGTTGGCATGGTTTGGTTGGGAATACTAAAGAGGTGGATTACGAGAAATTTTATGTATATGTATATATATATTGTGTGTATGCATGCCGAATCTGTTTGATTGATTAAGAAAGTTTGGTCCGTGTCAGTACGTAAGTCCTTGGGGATCTCTAGGTGAGATTCCCGGGGTCGTGCTTCAGTGGTCGGGACATAATCTCATGGCCCTTGTTAGTGGGTGTCCATGGTGGTGCCCCATGTGTATAACTAGGTAAGGATTCAAGGTAAGGTTGCATGCTGACACTCTAAGGAGTCAGTTAGTCTCACTTAGAGCAGACTGACTCCTGTGGTGAGAGTAGCAGGAAGCCCGAAATTCATTAAGGACTAACCTTATGGTGAGGGAAAATTGATTCATTGTAACACTTGTAACACATAGCTCGGGGTGAGCAGAGGTATCCACCACAAGCGCAAGCATTCGCTGAATCCGACCAAGTTATATGTATCCGGATGAGTCAAGTCGAGTCGTAGTGTATTGCTTGGAAAGTCGTACATTCTTGTTTGATATATGTATAATGGACTGTGAATATGTATATATCTGACTTTATTGATGAAATGATTTTGGCTCTAGCTTACCCTTTGTTTGTTTGATTGTCTTGTGTGTGGTACTTCTCTTTTGCGATGATCATCAATTTATTGATGTGAGCATAAACAAGAGGTTCTCGCGGTCAACAGGGGAACGGTGACTCCGCTGCGTAGCCCATCTGGGCTGGAGCTGGTGTTTTATCTTGTTGGGTTTCTTAGGGCTACAACCCATGTATTTCGTTGACTTGTGACCCCTTTATGTTTCCTTTAACTTTATGTCTGGTTTCCCGTGACATTGTGGTGTGCCTTACGTTGTAAGGAGTGAGTTTAAACTCCAGGACTGCGTTGTTATATTATAATCGTGTGACGTTTTCTTTTAATTACGTTCATTAATTAATTGGACGTTATAATATTTATTTTTTTTATAACTCAAATATAAATAAATAAATACAATAAGTATAAATAATTTTGGTTGAAAAAATATATATAAATACATAAATGATAAAGGAGCAAAATAAAATAATATTAATAATTTAGAAATCCATAATACTTTACAAGTTTTAAAATCTATGGTAATTTACGATAGTTTTGAAAATAATTATGTTACGAAGGTTCTAAAACTCATATAAGGTCTCAAAACTCATGGTAGATAAGTAAGATTTTTTAAATTATGTAACTTCAGAGAGATTCTAAAACCTCCACTAAATATAAATACAAAAGGTTAAAAAATTCGGTTGATTAACATTTCTTGAAATTTAAAAGAACTCCAATAAACACATTTTCCAATGATGATTTAACTAAAAACTGAAATTTCGGACAAATAACTTAGGGAAGTTTTAACCTAAATAATATAAAAATAGACATCCATTGCAACCATTTTTTTCATAGGGCTTCGTCAATTTGTCTTTAATAATCAAATTTTGGAAAGACTTTTTTATTTAACTCGTTTTTAAAATTAGAGACAAAATTAATCATTGTTTTCTTATTTTTCCAAATTTTAATTAGTTTTCTCATTGTAACGTAGACAGGATAAATAGAAAAATTTATATATTTTTTATTAAATCTAAGGAAAACAAATGTATTTCATTGTTTTTTTAGGAAACCAAAAACTATGCTTAAAATGAAATGGAGGGAGTATATAATAAACTTTAAAAATGTTACTCCAAAATTTCCTTAAATCAGATATGTTAATTAGTTCAATTCATCCATAGTCTGTCTAATAAAATATAATGTAATTTTAAATATTAAATAATTGTTATGAATTAATGGTCGTCCATTGATTTATACAATTACTCATATGATTGATAATCATATTATTCATTACTCTTTATGATGTAATATTTTGTATTTACTATTTGATTTTATATCCTTTCTGGGTTACCATATTGTACCTATAAATAGGACTCGTCCTATCAGTAATTAGACACACATAAAAACAGAAGTTGCTCCCTACTCTCTCATTCTCTATTCTTCCTCTCCTTTGTCTCTCTTATTACCTTTATTTTATAACA
>Ga0209589_1005050_pt1 | contig 22561 bp, 9 predicted proteins | sample CowpeawhiteBW_FD_187525 | JGI IMG/M metagenome (GOLD analysis project Ga0209589, IMG submission 187525) | Root nodule microbial communities of legume samples collected from California USA - Cow pea white BW (SPAdes) (version 2) | ecosystem: Host-associated > Plants > Roots > Nodule | place: USA...
AAAAAATAAATTATTATATATATATATATATATATATATATATATATATATAAAGTTATACAATACATTTTAAATTAATTGATGAAAATTTTAATAATTTTTAAATTGTATGAAAAATAAATAGACTTAATCTATTTGATAAAAAATTGTGAAAATCGTGTTAATGAAATTTAATTTTAAGGAAAGTAAAAAAAATAATCCAATTTTCATCCTATGCCATAAATTGAATCCCTATCTGCCCTGTGTTTTTTAAATGAAATGCCAAAAAATAAAAGAGGTTATCAATACGATCAAGAAACGAAAATAAGAAAATGGAAAAATATCCAGACACTTCAATGGATCCATAACATAGCAGCTAGTACAAAACATCCTAAGTGGAATTTTCAAATTTAAGAAAGCCGTTTGATTATTCCTAAAGTTTCTAATAAAATTACATATCAATAAATAGAAGTAAATGCTTGTAATGAGTCAAGTGGCTAAAAATATACAAGGGCTTAGATAAATGTTGATACAACAGCGCAGCACTGAAGACTAAATCAAGAGTTTGAGTGTTGTCACATATCAACTGGTCCCCAAACATTTTGGTCTTCATAAGACTGGGGATCTCTTAACACAGGTTTAAACCTAGGTCTTGCTGGTTGGTCTTTGCCCATGGGAAATTTCCAAAATGAATCAGAGTTCTCAAAGAATATGTAAAATGCAACAATTGATGCTAAAAATAGTCCCAAAAGCACCAAATAGATCTGCCACTCTGCAGGTTTGAGAGGATATTTAAAATGTCAAATTGAATATAGTTAGGGTATGCCATTAGAAGGAAGAAGGGATGTGTGCATATGTGTGTAAGAGAAAACCTTTCCAATCTTTAGGTACTGTCAGCTTAGTGACCAGGGCTCCCCATTCTACCGAGGTTGTCAGCACAACCCTGAACAAGAAAAGCCCGGGTGAGTATACAAGAAAAAAGGAGGTAGATTCATTAGGTTAATTCAGTGAGTATCTTACTAATTGCCAATGATCATGCAATCAGACTTCAAGTCTGATTGGTTCTCTAAAAAACCAAGGTTCAATTTCAAGAAAGTTCACATTTACTCTGGCTAATAATCTTATGGGGGGAAAATTCATTGCTGATATTAATCATGATCATAAGGGAATTGTAAGCTATCCTAGACCCATTTCAGCTATAACCTGTCAGTTACACTGTGCCTTGCTAATCAGGATAGTCCAGGGAACAGCTTCATTGTCCAATATTATCTGCAGTCATAATTTGTTCACCAAATCATTTGTCTTGAAATTTGGATTCAGGACTAACTCAACCTTAAAAGCTAACTCATAGGGTGAGGGTTGTATGTGAGACTTAGTTTTTCTAGTATTTTGCACACCTTTCTTCGCATGTACGATTTTGTAATTCTACGCTTCTGTCTGATTTTCCTTGATCTCTCTCAAGCAAACTCGAGTCAAAACATGACCTAATATTTTGAAAACCACTTATCATGCATACTTGCTACATCGATCCAATGTTTCCTAATAATAAATATATAGCTTCTAAATATTGGATTCTTAGATTATAAAATCCAAAAATCTGAGAAGGGAGAAACTCAGATGATTAAGCATGTTCATACTATCACAAATCATCTTCTTTATGTAACCATCTATCTTTTTGGAAGTGAACACATTCTCCTTAGCCTCTAACTTTTTCTTTTGTAAGTATCACAAAGGCTAATATAACTTTCCTTTCTAACATTTACACAGTTCTTAAAATACCATTTACACTAACCACTATGTTCCCAATTTTTGTTTTAAAATTTGGGAAAATAAGGCTTTAACAATTTACTCAAAGTCTACATAAATCCGTGCCCAATGAATGTTCCAATATTCAAATGAAAAGCTTAATCCCAACTTTGTGACCAATGTTGAAAAAGAAGGAGGTTTAACCAATTTACTAAAAGCCTACTTGGATTGGTATTTATTTATTTATGAAAGGTGCCAAATTAAACAAATAGAGGATAGAGACTACCTTTCCCCAGGACAGAACTCAAGTGATGAAATATCTGTACCCAGGTGCAGTCTTCTGCTATAATGGTATATCTGCATTTTCTTTACTTCAACTACACATATGTCTCCATCTTTACTGCCCCTGGACTCAAAGAAGTTTGATGAGTTGAAATACAGGAGGCATATACCATAAAATGTAATGTGATATACAAGTTAAGTGCAAATCATATGTCAAGCTTGCAGGCCTTCAATTTTTTTAATCAAAACAATATAGTACTTTGCAGACAACGTTTCAACCACATATGCATTAAATTGGAGAAATGGTAAACACAAACTAAAAAGCTCAGCAGTTATAAGGAAATGATTGGGGTAGTTCTATCACCCAGATGACTTATGTGTGCAAAGGAAAAAGATGATTCACAAGAAAATAGATAGATATAATCAGTGCAACATAATTATAAATATCAAGCTATAGTAGATCAATAAGAGACAAAGTAATAAGATGTAAAAGCATGGTCAATATCACAGTTTTGGCAACATGGACAAAATCACTATATGTGTTAAAATAAAAGAGAAAGAGACATAGGATAAATCCCTAATGTGTATTGAGAACATAGGGTTATGCATTTATAAATAGGAAAATACAAAGAGATGAGCCTAAGCCCATTACATTTAAAACTAACACATAATATTGTAACTAACAATATCTAATAATATCTTAACCATATCAACATCGTGACTGAAGTTTTAGCTTTGATTATTATGGAGTGGTTTGTTTAACCTAGGGAGTAGTCAGGTAAACAAAATACATTCCTGGTTAAAAATTTTAGACTGGGACATTTACTTTTGAATCAGATAATGCACTGGGGGAGAGAATACAAGCACTCCTTCCAGTATGCAGAACTGCTTGGCATAACAGAAGGCAATTGAATATAAATTGTGTTGGATAAAACAAAAGAAATAAAAATTCTAAATCCTAAAGATAAGACTTGCGATGATTACATGTCTCAGACAAATTTTCAAAATCAAAAACTGACAAAAGATTAAGGAAGAATGTTGACCAATGACCACACATAAGCCCAAAATTCAGAAGGTAACTGTAGGTCTTACAGAGAAAGGTATTTCCCATCTTGGCTAATGGACATTACTGAAGCAGACTTTCTAATCAGCCTCTTGTGCCCAATTTTATTCCATGTGCTAATATCATAAACTGAAGTGACTGAAGTATCACCTGCACAAAGACAGAGATGTCTACAATGAAGGCCATGCTTTGCTGGTCAAATAGATCTGAAGAATATGCAAATTAATACCATAGAATATACATGAGAAACCAGATACTCTTATACCTTTTTGAACAGAGCAAAATAGAAATGGTTTGGTTCCATCCTTGGAAAATCGACACAGTTCGATCTTTTCATCCTAAAGAGACACAACGAAATATTTAGATCATGCAATATAAGTAACTGCTTACAGATCTTGCCACAGGTTCTTAAATCAAATATACCATACCGAACGGCGAGACAAAGTAGTCAATGGAACGCCATCTTCAATCTTCCAGATTCTTGCTGACCCATCAGTAGAAGTTGAAGCTAGAAATTCTGAGTCTAGACTGAAGTATGAGAAAAATGAAGGCAGTAGAGTAAGTATCAATGGCTTAAGATATTTACAATGTCACAAACTTTTATTATCTAAATAAATAAAAGATCATATATACACAGTCAAGTTATTGCAGGCATGAAAATGCAAAGCAAAAATTATCTTCTCTCTTTGTAAGAAGTCCAAATAAAATTACAATAGTTACCAACTATGTCAATTACTTTTAAAATTTACTAGATGTATGGATTAATGCATCTTTTAGCAGGATTCAACTAGATTTGTTTATTATACCTACCTAAAATCCATATCCCGGACTGATTTGTGTGCTCTAGGTTCATCCAAAATCACGCCCATACTAGGCCACTCCATAATTCTGAGATGTCCATCCTGCACTTGTCAAAGACAGAAAGTCAAACATACAGGATCAAACTTAGTACTGCACAGAAAATAAAATCAGTTGGTTGGATTCTAGAGCTATGCTTACCAACCCACCAGCAGCAAATTTAGACCCATCAACACTAAAACTAATGCATTTCTGGGGACCAATACCCTGTAGAGGAGTGAGTTCCTTAGCCAACAACTTCATGTTTGTTTCACGACCATACAGCTCAAACAATCTACAAGCCATAGAAAAATAATTCAATCCATATATCTATATGAATTAAGAAACATGGGAGGATCTTCTACCCAATATTATACATCTAGAGGCTAGAGCATGAAGTTTGTAGGCTGGACCAGACATGTGCAGGTGAGCAAACATCAAGACTGAATATGCTTTCAAATCACATTAGAATTTAAAATAAAATGGGTCTTAGAAAACCTCAAAAAGTTAACTCAAGTGGGGAGGATTTTGGTCATATAACCAACTGATGAAGAAATGGGTCTTAGAAAACCTCAAAAAGTTAACATCAAGACTAAGTCATTATAAAGTGTATTTTGGCCATATAACCAACTGATGTAGTTTCTTCACACAGTATCCAAAGAAGACAGACATCATATGATGAAAATAACTAGAAGAAAAAATCCAGCTATCTATACTTAAGAAACAACCATAACTACTATGTGATACATTCACCTAGTTCCTGGGTAAAAGAAGAACAAGAAACTGTGCAAAAGAAATCTGGTGGTAGACTTGAGCCTACGGTATTATTTTTCCCACTGAGTAATTAAAGGAAGATAATATGATTGACGTCTGATTCTGAGATTATTGAAAGTGGAAGGGATTGCTAATTTTAGAAATGCAAGTTGAGAACCGGCATTAAAATATTTCATCGGATTGATATATATATATATACACACACACATATATAGATAGAGATATACAAGAACAAATTTTCAATCGCAAAAGATCTGACAAAAGGGACTTACTTGCAGTTACCGTTGCTGAAAGCACACACAAAATCATCCCCACTTGGGTGAACTGCAATAGCATCAGGATCACCTTCCTCTGCTTCCAACACATAGGTGGTCTGAAATATCAAACAAATAAAAACATCAATAAAACAAAAAGTAAAAGCCCATTCGTGCTTTGCTTCCATTCAGCAACCCAGAAACTCAACACTGAAAATATTTTCAACAACAGAATTCGTGCATAATATCTACTTCCACTAATCATCTGCTTCCGGGAGGAAAACATAAACGTTTTCAGCCAAATACTAAAAGGATAAGCACAAATTCGAATGTTTCACTCCACATAATCTACATCCTCAGACATCCGCAAACACAATACATTAAGAAAATAACTTTAACTTACATTAACAAGGGTCTGGACAAAGTAAGTTAGTGTTTCAAATGATTACACTACATGATATAGGATAAATTACAGGCACAAACACACAAAAGAACACATGTTTGGTATGTATATTATACTTATACTTATACTTATACTTGTATTCAGAGTTTTAGAGATATACCAGAGGAGAGGTAGACAAAGAAATGGTCGTAGGGTCGAAGGAGAAAATCTCGAGGAGAGCAGGACAAGAATTGCCACGTCTGGACCTTCCCAACACCACCAAATTCAAATTCTCGGGCCTCCGAATCCACGACCCGCAAGTAACTGGACCCTGCGGTGAACCTGCATCATTCCCCATAGAAAGTGTTCGAAAACTGAATACCCAGATTCCAAGTTCGCTTCTTTTTCCAATTGAGGTGCGACAAATGGAACTCTTTGGAGATGGCTGAATTAATTCTTCAGCAAATTCAAATAGAAATATCAGAAAGAAGAGAACCCCAGTTAAAAGAAAAGTCAAAAAGCATAGAAAGAGGCTTTGGCCTGTTTTATTTAATCACTTATTAGCAATAAACTAAACACACATTCAAAACAGACATGTCTCACCTTTTAATGTGAGTAGTAGGTACGCGCAATTGTAGGGTTTAACGATGATTTTACTTGAACGCAATATGAAAACAAAACTAATAGAGAATATTAGGGTTGGAAAATTTGAAACGATTTGTTTAATGGAAGAAGGGTCCAGTAACAGGATGGTGGAAAAAACATTGTCAACTATGGAAATATTCGCTTAAGATTCCGCGGCATTAGCGCCACGTTGTTACTGTGTGCCGTAAGGGGACAATAGAACAGAGTGGCTAATTTTTATCTAACAAAGAAATTGTTTGGCAGTGTTTTGTGTATATGCAGAGGGTTACACTGATTTAAATGATTAATTTTCATTAAAGATGCTTAATTTTACTCCGTTCTAACCAATGTTAAGTTGATCACCATAACAAGTCATGTTAAGAATAGTACAGTGGTGAAATCGCAGATCAGTAACTAACCTCGCCGCAAAGAAGATGCGCAAAAGTGATGGCACTGCACTGGAGATTAGAGCAGTAGATTTTAATGGTGAGATTTTACACAGGATTTATTTGCTTGAGTTGGAATTTGTTTTCATTACAATTTATAATGTGGACCAAATAATCTACGCTACATATAAAGACATATAATTTGGAGAGATATTTTATCTTTTAGTAAATAAAAAAGATATGTCTACGTTTCTTTAATAAAATAAATAAATAAATATCTTGATTTATCTATGATCTATAATAATATTTTTCTTACTCTTTTTTTTAATATATTTTACTTTATTTTTAATAAATATAATTTTATTTTATATATTAATTTAATAATATTATAATATATAAAAAAAATTCTCATTTTTTAATATATTTTATTTTATTTTTAATAAATATAATTTTATTTTATATATTAATTTAATAATAATATATTATCATTATCTTATTATATAATATCATGTATATTTAAAAATGTTTATATGTGTAAGCTAGTTTTAAAATATTGACAGTTTTTTCTCTTCAAAGATACTTGTTATATACTTTTTTTTTTAAATAAAGTAATTTAAAATAAAATTATTAGTGAAAAGAAAAACATTAACTATTAAAAAATTAGTTAGAATTCGATTTTATATATCTACATATTGTTGTTTAAATCTACAACATTAAAGTTATTTTTAAAATATTATTTTTTAAAAACTTACACTTTCGTTTAGTAGGGACCAACCTACTTCAAACATTGGTTTAGTAAAGGTCGACCTGCGTGAGGCAGTTTTGGTTTAGCAGGGGTCACTTGCGTTAAGCATTTTTTATTTAACCGAGGTCAACCTGCTTAAGGCATATTTGGTTTAGGATTTAGCAAGGGCTGACTTGGTTTAAGAATTTTTGGTTTAGGAGGGGTCAACCTACGTTATGCTTTTGGTTTAATAGGGTCCTACTTGCTTTATATATTTTTGGTTGGGTTAAATATGTTTTTGATCCTTCAAGTTTCAGTGAATTTTGGAATTAGTCCCTCGTCAAAACTTTATACCAATTTAGTCATTCATCTTTTAAAATGCGCGTAAATTTAGTCATTTTAACCAAATTTTGTTAAATTTATCTGACGTTTAAAGAACATTTCATGATAGTATTTAAGTTAACATTGAAGCAAAAATGTGTCAAACAGTATAAATAATTTAAATACTATCATGAAATGCGCTTGACACGTCAAATAAACTTAACAAAATTTGGTTAAAAGGACTAAATTCACGCATTTTGAAAGATGAAGGACTAAATTGGTCAAAACATTTTATGAGGGACTAATTCCAAATTTCGCTGAAACTTAAGGGACAAAAACATATTTAACCCTTTTTGGTTTAGTAGGAACTCACATGCTTCAGTCATCTTTGGTTTACCAACTTGCATTAGGCATTTTGGGTTCAGCAAGGGTTGTTTTTCAGTTGAGTTGGAATGTCGCTTTAAGCAGCCATCCCTGCCCCCAAGTAGAACTTAGAGTCAGTCTATTAACGTCATAAATATGACAGTGTGAAACAATTTCTTACTCTGTTAGCTCTTTCGTTAAGACCGCCAACATTTATAGAGTTTAGAGTCGAAAAGTCATTAGAGGTCATCACGAGCCCCTAGTGTCGAGAATCGGAAGACCTTTATTGTCTCTTTTCATTTCCCAACTTAGACTATTAGTGTTTTCATTGACAATTTTTTATTATCGTGAATTTTTCATGTTGAGTATGGTCGAGATCTCGTTTTACTGAGTCTCACGGTACGCACCAATTGTTTCAGCAAAAAAAACATGCGTTCCTTACGGAAGACAAAGATGTAAAAAAAATAAAAAATTATATTAATCTTTTAACGATTTAAAGTAAATTATACATTATAGGTTAAAATACATTTTTTGTCTCAATTTTCGTTAAGTTTTGTTAAATAAGTCTTAAATTTGGTTGTGTTCAAATAGGTCCCAATTTTTGTCAATTTTGTTCAATTGGGTTCTTTTTTGCTAACACCGTTTAAGTCACTAACGACCATGAACAATGACTACTATGTGTCACTTCGTGTTATTTTTTTTTTATTTAAAAAAAAAATTAAATGTCCACGTATTAACCCAGCAGCGTGGCACGTGTCAAAGTCAATGTTCAATATTTAATGCGGTCCATATATTTGTTATTTTTGTTCAATCTAGTCTAATTTTTTGTTAAAATAAATCAATTTGGTCCCTCTCCAAATTGAAACCAAATTTAATTTTTATATTAAAATTCTTATTAAGTATTTTTATATAATATATTAAAATTCATATCATTATAACTTTGATATAAAAATTAAATTTGGTTGCATCTTCGATAGGGACAAAATTGGTCAATTTTAAACAAAATTAGGACTAAATTGAACAAAAATAACAAATATAGGGACCAAATTGAATATAGAACATTGGCTTTGACATGTGACACCTATTGGGTTGACACGTGGACATTTTAAAAAAATTATAAAAAAATTCAAAAAATTCAAAAAAAAGTTTTAAAAAACCACGAAATGACACATGACAGTCATTGTTCACGGCCGTTAATGATTTAAACAGTGTTAGCAAAAAAGGACTCAATTGAATAATATTGACGAAAATTGGGACATATTCGAACACAAAATCAAAATAAGGACTTATTTGACAAAACTTGACAAAAATTGGGACAAAAAAGTATTTTAACCTACATTATATTATCATACTCTTAAGAATGTTGCCACATACAAACCTGATTAATAAATTAATGGGTTAATTTATTATCAATTTTAATAATTTATCAATAATGGGTCACACACAAACTAATGTGATGATATTTGTCGGTGGAGAAAAATATTACTAATTTGAATAATTTAATTTTAATTAATTAATATATTTTCTTTAAGTGAAATATTATTTTATGATAACACCAAAAATACAATTAATAAAACTTTAAGAATATATAAAATCGATGAATTAACTTTCAAATATAATTTTATAAGAATTATTTTGTTACCGAATATAAATATTTAGTTTGGTTTTTATTAGATAGAAACAAGAGACAAATGTGGTGCTCAGTGATTTTCTATAAGATATAATAAAATAAACTTTAAAATATACATATTTAAATGAGAAGTAGGGGCGGACGTTAAAAAAGAAAAACTCTCAATGAGTGGTTAAAGAATTTGATTCCATGAGTTAAGTGTTGACACAATAGATATCATTTGGTATCATTTGGTGTGGATACACGTAAAATAATCTTTATAAGTTAAATAAAAAATTTCTAAAAACTATTAATATGATATTTTTACTTAAATTTGTTATCTCATTAATATTTAGTATGTTTAATTTAACCAAAATAAGTTTATATTTTTTATTAAATATATTATGAATGCCATCTATGATCTTCAAAAACCACTCAGGACAAAAAAAATGTCACTATATACGAAAAATCATCAAACGAATCACAATTATAATCCGCAAACAAGATCAATAATTGTTTCAAGTAAATTAGAAAAAAAAAAGGGATGATAAGAAAAAATATTAACAGTCAACAAATTAAACGTGTAAACTGTGAAAAAAAAAAAAATAGGGCAGAAGAAAGATTAAGGAGTTATTATATAGAATAATGATACTTTAACTCACTTTTTGTACTTATTTTTAATCCACCACTCTCATTATCTTTAAATTATCATATCATATCATTATAAAAAATTAAAATAGATAATCTAAGAGTGATGAGAATGATAAGTTAAAAATGGGAAAAAAAATAAATTAAAATATCATTTTTCTATTATATATCACAAAAAGATTAAACCGGTAAAACAAAGCTAAAAGTTATATAGATAGCAAACAATAATGAACTGACAAAAAATAGGCCTTATTCACACAAGTAACGGAGAATATATTAAAATTTTGGAATATTATTTTCGGGCGCTCGAACGAAACCCATTTTTACCCCAAGTTTTTAATAATATGGTCGTGATCTGTCATTACGTGCGACTATCTCCACTATAGGAAAAAAAAAACAAGTAAATCCACAAATTTTAATATAAAAAATATAAAAATATAAAAAATTATAAATAAGAAAGACTTTTTATATATATATATATATTTATCGTTCAAAATAACAAATTTTTATCGACTATAGCGAAGAAACTTCATAGAAGTAAAAATATGAAAACAAAACTAATAGAGAATATTAGGGTTGGAAAATTTGAAACGATTATTTATTTATTTAAATGATTTAGTTTAGTTTAGTTTTTTTTTTTATTTTAATTTTGATTCATTTTGTTTTTCCGATTTGACACTGGCAGCATAATGTGACTGGACAGGAAAACCATATTTAATATATTTTTAAAATTAAAATATCAAATTGACTAGTTGCATATAGAAAATTAAAATTTAAGATTAAATAATTGAAGTACAGAGGAAATAAAAAATGATTTACGGCAATATTTTTTACAATGTGAAATAACCTATTTTACTCTCTTGCCATAAGTGCTACTCTCTTGCCATAAGTGCCAGCAAACTAAACTAAAATTACCAACCAAAAAATTATTCCATAAAACATTGCCGTAAATAGTAGAAATTAGGTGGTAGACGAGGCCGATTTCGTTCAAAACCCCAACACAAAACCCTTGTAACCCTGCGACGCCGTTTTCCTCGTCTCTCTCTGTTCCTCACTCCTCCGCCGTCTGCTCCGCCGTCCAAAGAGACCGAGCCGTGCCTCGAGATGGGTAAGAATGAAGAGAACGATGCTCTTACGAAGAACAAACCTTCCACTGAAAAGGTACTTCAGCACATAGTTTTTATGGACCCTAACTTGGTTTATGAATATTTCATTATGTTATTGTCGTTTTCCCTATTATATTGCATTTATTTTGTATACGAATGCTGAAGCGAAAGGAAGCCATCTTTGGATCTGGTTTAAGTTATTCAGTACACTTTTGAGCTCACAATTCGGAATGAGGAGTCGTCATAATTGTGTTTTAATATTTTAATATAATTTTATTTCTTTGTTAATCCAGGAGCATGCTGAATGTTTGGTATTTATGCTTTGTATTCTTAGTTTTTTTTTTTTTACTATTGATTTGATAATACTGCTTTGCAGGATATTTTGTCTGAGCTTGAGTTGAAAATGAAAAAGTATCTGAGAGGAGAAAGTGCTAATTTGGAGGTACAAGTCATTGAGGTTGCTGGAATTGAGACACTGGTGCTTGATAATGGAATCTTTTAGTCTTAATTTGTAAACTGTAATTTGCAGGGTTTGAAGGATAAAAAGCTGAAGGGTCAACTAGCTATTAAAGAGCAGTTATATGGAAAATCTGCACAAGCTGCTGCCAAGGCCGAGAAGGTATTACATTGAATTTATCTTTTATATTATTTTGTTTTTACATATCATATGCAATTGGATTGTTCTCTCAATGTTGTTCATGGGTGTGGACGAAAGCTCTGTGCAAAATATCGACGTGGCATGTTTGGTTGCATGCTTTAGTTTGATATCGGATTTATCATGAGGTAACATGATTTGATGCATAAGCATGTTTGAGTGTTTTGCTTCATGGTGGATCATTGTTGAGCTTAGCCAGGTTATTAGTTCTGGCCTAGGTTTTACTTTACTAATGAATTAGTTGAAGCTTATGCTCTAATTGGTATGAAGAGAAGTTAATTAAACCCGAATTGCATGGAAATTTGAAATATCACATTAATGCAATTAGTTAATTAGGCTGTTATGTAACAGTCAACATTGATGTTTTTGTTGTCAAAATATCCTTCCTATTAAGTAAAAATTCAACTATGCAGTGGCTTATGCCTAGTGAAGGAGGTTATCTGGAGGCTGAAGGCTTGGAAAAGACATGGAGGATCAAACAGGAGACAATAGCTCAAGAAGTAGATATCTCAAGCTCACGGAAACAGTATGATATTATTTTACCAGGTACTATTAATGATTGTTTTTTTTCATTTTAACTTTTTCAATATGTTGGTAGTAATTTCTTCTCTGGTGACCTACTTGTGTCATTATATACTGTGAATAAAAAATGCTTGATGTACTTGTTAGAAAAATGTTGTAGTGAGGATAATGGTAAAATTTGATTAGTTTGTTTCCTTATTTTTTATCATCATTACCAATTGGAAATGTGGATGTGGTCTTTTCTTGATCTGTTATTGAGCCAAGGATATCTTTACTGTTTTCTTGTCAAGAAAGTGAGATCGTATAGTTTGAGAATATCATGAAATTTGTGTGTGGAAGGAGCAGCACATTGGGTTTGAATTGGTCCCTGGGGCATAGTTGTAAACTCGGACTGAACTTGCTGGTTTGACCTTGAGCTGGAACTGTTATCAGTCTGGTCTGTGATGACTTCATTGACCCTGTTAAAATGGTAACCTCATCCGGTTTAGATGTTAACTCATTAATTCATCAAACTGTGCAGCAGCACATTACCCCACGGTGTCCATCAAGTCCAGGTGTATGTGAAGTGAACCTGCTAAGAGGAAAATTCAAATTAAATTTAATAATTGCACTAGCCTAGATTTGATCTAAAGTGCACAAGTTTGGAGCTACTCTCCTGACCACAAAACCAAATCATTTATTTGGACATGTGATAATGTGACTTATATATATATATATATATATATATATATATATATATATATATATATATATATATATTATAGAAAGGTTATATATTATACAACTTTTATTTATAGACCAGTTCATACGGTTCAATTCATTGGTTCAATCAATAACTCAGACCGTTTCAGTGACCAACTTGTCTTTAAAACATTGCTATGGGTTGTTTGATTGCTCCTGCCTGACAGGCTAGACTTATGTACTATGATTTATGTCTTGTTCTCTCAGAATCTTCTCCATTCATTAGCCATAAAACCTCTATTTACCTTGTGGCAAGGAATATGTGTATACCACTACTGATTATTGCATGTAAATTATTTAATGGGTATATTTACATATATTTCAATAATATTATGGATTGATGGAGCATGACATGTGATGCTTGTATGTATGTAATTCATTTTCTTTTCCTGTTGCATAATGGAAAACCCGATTTCTTTGGCTACTAAGCCAAACTGTTGTTGTGCTAGAGGTCAGATTGACCTTTTACACTTAATTCAAGTACATACAAACTTGAAAGGAGATCTGTTTAGTTCAGTAACTAAATGAATAGTTGGGGCTTGATGTGAGATGCAGGATGCATGAACCTTATTTTCTCTCCTGTTCTGACACAATGAAAAATCCATGTTTTTGGTTTGCAAGGCCAAATCATTGTTCTGTGGGCGAGATAAACCCTCTACAATCAGTCCAAGTGCATAAAAATTGGAAACTGATATAACTTGCACATAATTGCTTGTATATTGTTATAGGTACGAGATGGTCTCCTTTGTATGCTTTTTGCTCTTAAATCCTGACTCTTATTACTGATAAACCTTTTAAGAGAGTTTTGCCCCATAACTGTCTTTCACATTAAATATTATGATTTAATGCAATGACTTCAATTTCAGTAGAAGTTATTGAAGTTGTGTGCTTCATAATTAATTGACTAGTGAGAAGTTGATGTAGTTTTTTAGTTATGTCGTAAAAATAATATTCCTTTATTTTTTACTTGTTCTTGACTTTGTTATCTTCGTGATTGGCCATTTATTGTATTTGGTTACAATCCATATTTGCAGAACTTGGTCCATACACTCTGGATTTTACTTCAAGTGGCCGGTATATGGCTGTGGGTGGTCGTAAGGGCCATCTAGGAATAGTGGACATGATAAATCTGAGCCTAATTAGAGAGCTTCAGGTATGCCCAATCCTAGTTGAGCTTGTTATGCTGGGTTTTACTATTACTAACTAATAAATTTCATAATATGTTTTATGTTCAAGAACATTGTTTGATTTGTTCTTTTCTAGTGGTAATGTTCATTGTGACATATATACATGACATCATTCAGTGCTGATATTGACCACTGAAAATAACCAAAACAACGTTTGTTGAGGTTTTTGTGAATAGCTGATTGTTAATTGCCGTAACATTTTAAAACATGTTTTTTGGTGAAAAAGTTTTTTTTTTTCTTTTCAAAAAATGATCCTAGGTTCATGATAGCTGAAAACTGTTTAAAAATATAATTGGCCGTATAAGGATATTACTGAGTTTTCCAGAAAACTGTTTTTTATTGTTTCAGGTAAGGGAAACAGTGCGTGATGTGGTATTCTTGCACAATGAGCTCTTCTTTGCTGCTGCACAGAAAAAGTAATTTCTCTTCCTTTATTTGGTATTCCACTGTTTAATCTAAGTAACAACTTGGTTCTAACAATAATTTGATTACTCTTTAATGATGTAGACATGTAATCATCCTAGTTACATGTTTGTAAGTATGTCGGCATTTGACACTGTCATAGTTCGGATGTCAACACCATTAATTCAGAAGTAATATAATAACTGTGAGCACCAGATTAACATATTTATTAAATGATGAATATCATAAACATTAAAATGTTTTTTGGAGGTATCAATTAATTTATGTTATTACAACAAATGCATCTCTTAAATCTGAATGGTGAAATAAGTGAGGTTGGGGGAGGGGTATGGTTGGAAGTTCCCAAAATAAAAGAGTGACATGAATAAACTTTAATTAAAAAATTTGGGGCAGGGATCTTCAATTTATATGACGCACCCCACCTACACCTGCTATTCAAATTTGCGGACACTTATTAACTAATTATATGTGACTTTGAAAAAAATAGCATTCATTACAACATCAATGCATAATTTTTATAAGTTTTTTCTTGCAATAAACTATAGCCAACGATGGCGGTCTTTTAAGATTGATTTTATTTTTTCCCTTGGGAGGTGAAACGAATTTTAAAACTATGGTTACCTAATTCTTGTTTTTACGTTTCTTAATTCGACATGCTTCCTGCTTAGTACTTAAACATGAATATCAGACTTCAGTTCCTTATATAATCCTTTAAGATTTTTACTTTCATCTCTGGTTGTGGTAGCATGATGAGCTTAATCAATCCATGTAAATCTTATGATATTCTTGTTGTTTTTCTGTAATTTGGAACCCAAAATAAGGTATCCATGAATTCATGTATATGATGACTTGAATATTGAATTTGACAGGTATTCATACATCTATAATCGAGAAGGCACTGAGCTTCACTGCCTTAAGGTTGTTATATTTCTTTTGCAATTATTTTTTTATAAATTTTAGCTATTAGTGTATTATCGTTGTTTGGAGTGTTTCTGCATACGCTCATACTTGATGAACAAGTTTATCTTTTGTATTTAAACCTTTCATTTTGGTATGCTTGACTTTTAAATATCACATTTGGTTGGTATTTTTATTTCCAATGTTATTTATCTGAAGATTCAATAAACTCTTTTACTACCCAGAAGCTCGGTTATGTTATGAGTCATAGGGTTTATTATAGGACATGTTATGACATGCATATCCAATACTAGTGCTGCTTCACATTGCTATTAATCTTAATTTGGACACTGTTAGGAGTTAGGAGAAAGGGGAGGGAAATTAGTTAGGACCTATCATTCGGTAAATTGAGCACTTGCTATTTGTAAAAGGAAGTATTTCTTTTGAAGAGGAAACTGTTGGAGGAGGGACCTCTTTCCTTTTTGTTCTTTTCTTTTGCAATCAGTCAAGGAATACAATCTTTCTATGTTTCTCTGTTTCGTAATTCGAGTTAGGAGGCACCCCTTCGTTTATTTGGTTAGGCTGGTTAAATTATGTTGAATTTAAGAATGAGATACCATTAGTGGAACTTAATGATGACAATTATATCGAAAATGTAACAAGTGAGGACTCGTTATATTGAGAAATGAGATCTATAAATCTGTGCATTTAGTCAAATTTGAATAGAAGGTTAATGGACATTTCTTTTTAAGTGATCATGTGACAACTAATTAACTTTTCATTTTGAATATCCAAATATGATTGTATGACTTTATAGTTTTCATTTGTTACAATAAGAGTTCTCAATTGATGCACCCCCTTATATACGAAGAAGGATTATAACTTACACCACATTACATCACCAACTTGTACACTTATGTAATTTGTCACAATAATCCATAGTTTTCTCTTGATACACCTCACACACACATATATGTATGTATGCATAGGATTTTATTTTTTTATTGATCCAATCCTTGAATTTTAATTCGATGTTACTTTGATTGTGTGCATTGATATTTTGTCAAATATAGATCATGGTTCTTGTTATCCTATTTTTTGAATTGTAGGTTATGTCAATTTTGATGTACATTAGTGAGATATGGAATAATTTTGTTGTAATGTAAGATTTTGGACACATGGGATGCTTCCTTATAAACGGTTTCCTTTTTCTCCAGGAACATGGTCCAGTGTTGAGGCTTCAGTTTCTGAAAAACCATTTTCTCTTGGCTACACTCAATAAGTTTGGGCAGCTTCGCTATCAGGACGTTACAATGGGTTCAATGGCTGGTAGTTTTAAAACTGGCTTAGGACGTACAGATGTGATGCAAGTAAACCCCTTCAATGGGGTTGTTTCTTTAGGTCACTCAGGTGGTACTGTTACCATGTGGAAGCCGACCAGTTCTGCTCCTCTTGTCAAGATGCTATGTCATCAAGGGCCTGTTTCAGCGCTGGCTTTTCACTCAAATGGCCACTTGATGGCCACTGCAGGGAAAGATAAAAAAGTCAAGCTTTGGGACTTAAGGAAATTTGAGGTTCTTCAAACCTTACCTGGTCATGCAAATACTCTGGATTTTAGTCAAAAGGGCTTACTTGCTTGCGGTAATGGCTCATTGGTCCAGGTTCTGCGAGATGTTTCTGGTACACAGAATTATTCCAGGTACATGACTCATTCCATGGTGAAAGGTTACCAGGTAGGAAAATTAATATTTCGACCATATGAAGATGTTTTGGGTATAGGGCACTCCACGGGTTGGTCTAGTATTCTTATTCCAGGAGCTGGAGAACCCAACTTTGACTCATGGGTTGCAAACCCGTTCGAAACTTCCAAACAGAGAAGAGAAAAGGAAATACGGGCTCTACTTGATAAGCTCCCACCCGAGACTATCATGTTGGATCCCAGCAAGATTGGTACGGTGAAACCAAAAAGAGAGAAGCCAACAAAGGAAGAGAAGGAGGCTGAGATTGAAGCTGCCGTTGAAGCTGCTAAGGGCATGAAACTGAAGAACAAGACAAAAGGAAGAAACAAGTCAGGTAAAAGGGTACAGAAAAAGCAAGACGCAGTTACTAGAGTGAAGAGGCCCTACTTGGAGCAGAAAATTCAAGAAGAGGAAAACTTGTCAAGAAAGAAGCAGAAAACTAGTGAGGGTGTTGAACTACCAAAATCTTTACAACGGTTTGCTCGTAAAAAACCATCATCGTGATCTAACTTTCAAGTAGCCTTGTATTCTATATCACTGTTCTCCCTTTGATTATAAGCTTGTATTTTTTGTTGCCCTTCATATTTGTAGTCCTTTAGCCTCGAAGTTGGCGTTTTTGTGCCCTTTAAGTAAGGGGCATATCCAAATTTTGCCTCAGAGACCCCTTGATTAGAGTTTTTTTAATTCTAAGAAATCTTCTTTACCTACACAAAAATCTGATCATTAATGATTCGTTTGACTAAAAGTAGTGTCTGGATTTGTGTAATAGAGCAGTGTCACTCGAGTATCTTTCAAAAAGTAGGTGACATTTACTCTTGACTATTTGAAAACTGATAGTTCAATAGCAGAGCAGTAAAAAAACACTTCCATAACTTTTAGTTATTATTGAGGATGTATGTTCGGAAAGTTTTACTTCAGCTATGTTTTAATTGATGGAAAAACATGAAATGAAATATATGGAATGAAAACATAACATGATGGAAATTTCGTTCCGTTTCTAGTGTACGAAATTTATTGTGGTTTCTTATTGTGATTTGGTAGATGTGGACATGTTCTGTACAAATTTATAGAAACAAGTGCCCCTGGAGCTGTTTATAAACCATATTCTGCAAGTAATAGGAGGTTAAAGAGCTGCTGTAAAATAGTGTACTGAAATGGTTTTCGATCGATTAGATATATATTTTGAGGTATGACAGATGAATATATATATATATATATATATATATTTCATTTGTTGTTCATAAAACTGTTACTACTAGACCTCTTTTTATTTATGACTAAAAGCAGTGCATTATTTTTTTGCTACTCAACATGTTACTGAGTTCTACACCCAGAGGAACCTTTTGCCATCGTCTTAGTCATGGTGGATCTTATTGTGTAGGTAATGAACGACTAAATCACAAATTAAAGATTATAGATATCATAATGTATGCATTTTTCATTCCATTGAACCAGTAAATGGTTTTTTATCACATGGATTAACCACCCTTAATAATGTTGTTTATTGTCTTAAATAAACAACAACAAATAAAAAACGTATAACTAAATTTAAATATAATATAATAAATAAATTATAATACATAATATACATTTAGTGCTTGTAACAGCAATTTTTCTTTTAATTTAAATCTGACTTAACAAATTTATAAAATAATTATTCTTTAAACTTTGGTACTTACGCTCTTTAAGATATTTAGAAGAAAACATATATTAACAGGGTTTGATTATATTTGGTGATTTTTTAAGTAAGTAGTATATCACAAAAGTATATTTTAGTTATTGGTTTGAGTAGTAATCATAATGATTTGTGTAATATTATTTAAAATAAAAAATTAGTTATATATAGTAATTTGTAAAACATTGCTTTTATTTTAAATTTATTATATTAAGTAACATGTAGACATAGGTTGAATATTAAGGTATTTCTTCGTATAAGACTAACAATTTGCAAAGTGAATCTCTATATTTGATGCTAAACTCATTTAATAGATAATTTTTTTATGCACATCACGATCATGGATATATATATTTTTTTAAAGTATTAATTGGATTCGAATCCAATTGTTATACATATACCATTGATATCACATAATTGTAAAAAAGTAATTTCACATTATTATTACTAGTATTAATAATAATGCTCTCATTGGATCATTATTATTATTTTCACAGGTCGATTATGATTCTTAATATTATTATTATATTTTCTTTCATAGTCACTGCCTATATTTATATCTCTAAAAAACCACTCCCTTACTATTATTATAACTATTATTTTCACTCTTTCTATAATATTGTCTCCTCTCATCATTATAATTATTATTGTTGCGATTCTTCCTCTTATAATCTCCAGGATTTCATGAATATGTATTAGAGCAAAGTAAAATATCAAGAAAGGGAGATGTTGCGTGTATTATTAAATTGATTAATGACATTTATATATTAAGATTCTATTATTAATTATTAATGTAATAGAATTGGATGAGAGCAACTCTAAACTTCTGAATATTTGAATAAAAACAAAATAAACTAAAAAAGCTGGAAAGGGAATTTGGTGAACTTTTTATGGCTGTAGAAACAAGTAGACACAAAATATTTAAAGTTTGTTGGCTTTGTTGAATAATTGTTGAATGGTTGTTGGCAAAATGAAATAAATTTATTAAGGAAACTTTGGAAGAAGGGTGAATATAAATGGACATGTAACAGTTTGGTGTTGATGATAGCAGAAAATGTTATTATTTTCTCTTACTTAACTCTCATACCAAACATTTTCCCTCTATTTATAGCCTTACAACACCGCCATTGACAAACTCCATAATATTAAAAAAAAAAAACTTATAAATTTATCTACCATTTTCTCTATTTATAGTTAACTACAATTTTTTTTATTCTTTTACGTATTTTGAGTCTTGTAGGTATTTTATAATTCTTTTTACTACTCGAAAATGAATCTATTTGGTTTAAATAATTTTAGCCTACATGATATTTGATCATGTGACTATAAAATATCATAAGCTTCTATTTAAATTCCTATAGCATGATGAGTCAACTTCAAATTGTTTCTTTTATAGCTTTTCTTTTGTCACCGTGACAACAAACTTCCAACCCTACATTTTTTATTTTATTTTTGCTAAAGTTTTAATATATTCTCTTTCATAAAAATATCTTCTTGTTAATGTTGATCATTCTGAATATTTTCATCATGTCTCACTTGAATTCTATCGTCATTTTTTTATTATTTTCCGTGTGGATAATTTCATTTACTTATAGATAAAGCAAGAATATCATATTTACATAGCCTCACTTTTGTCCTCTTGAATCATTGATCAATGAATAGCTTGCTTCAAGTCGAACTTTTTTTAATTTTAACACTTTAATTTCATTGTCTTTGCTTCAAATATTTGTGGTTGCTTTTGTCTTCAAAAACACTATTTATTAACGTCCAATCGGTGAATATTCTATCCTTTTTATGCTACAAGAGAGTCATGAAAACTCCAATTGCATTTAGGAGAACAATTAAAACAAACATTTAAAGTAAATACATATCGTATAAAATTTTCTTTTTAAATATACAAATGAAGTATACGTCGGAAGTTACACGTTAATTAGAGATAAAATCAGTTCACAATATATAAGTAGATGTAGATCTTGCAAACCAGTTTTGTGGGGTTGAGTTAGATTTAAAGTCCACTCTTAACATGATATCAGAACTAAATTAGAATCTATCCTCACTCTATAAAAAATATGTCGAAAGTCTCGCATCGACTAGATTTGTGGAGTTAAATTAGAATTACCCAAAATGAAAAGTTTGCTAAAAAAAAATGCAATCCTCTGCATCTGTATGGATTGACCTAACTACATTGAAAATTTTTAAACTGTATAATCACTTTAAACAATTAACTCACTGTTGATATGTCAGGTTGATCAGCAATTGCATAAGCTGTTCTTGGAAAAAAAAATAATGAATTCGTACGTAACTAGGGGTGGGCATGGATTGGATATTTAATGATCCAATCTACATCCATTTAAGATCCAAATAATTGGATTAGATTTTTGATCCAAATCCATTTTTTTTAGCAAAAGTAGTTTGGATTTTTTTAAAATCCATATCCAAATATTTGGATCAAGATTTAAATCCAATCCAAATATTTAGATCAAGTTTAAAATCCAAAATTCATTTTTAACAAAAGAAATTTAAATTGAATTTCTTAAAACTTGTGTCAGTAAGGCCCGATTGACTCGAATGGGATCGCGACCCGGACGGACCCGACGACCCAGATGACCCAGACGGGCCCGATGACTCGAACGGACCCGAAAACACGAACAGGCTCGACGACCCGAATGGGCCCAACGACCCGGACGGGCCAAACGACCCGGACGGACCGGTCCAAATAGTCGGGCCCAATCAGGTAGTCGAGCACGTTCGAATCGTGGGGCCCGTCTGGGTCGTCAGGTACGTCAAGGTCATCAGGCCCGTCTGAGTTGTCGGGCCCATCCGGGTCGTAGGGCCCGTCCGGGACGTCGAGCCCGTCTGGATCGTAGGGCCCGTCCGGGTCGTAGGGCTCGTTCGTGTCATCGTGCCATCCGGGTCATAAGGCCTGTGTAGGTCGTCAGGCTCGTCCAGGTTGCCAAGCCCGTTAGGGTCGTCCAAGTCGTCAGGTCCGTCCGGATTGTCGGGCCCATTCGGGTCGTTCGGCCCGTTCGTGTCGTCGTGCCCATCCGGGTCGTAAGGCCCATGTAGGTCGTCAGACCCGTTCGGGTTGTTAGGCCTGTTCAGGTTTTTGGGCCTGCCTGACTCGTTCGAGTCTTTGGGCTGCCTGACCTGTTTTCGTCATTGGTTCTGCCTGGTCCGTTCGGGTTTTCGGGTCCGCGTGACCCTTTTGGGTCTTTGGGTCTGCCTGACCCGTTCGGGTCTTCGGGCTCGCCTTACCCCGTTCGATTCTTCGAGCCTGCTTGACTCGTTCGGGTCATCGAGCTCGCTTGACCCGTTTGGGTCTTCGGGCCTGCCTGACCCGTTCAGTTCTTCGAGCCCGCTTGACCCATTTGGGTCATCGAGCCCGCTTGGCCCGTTCGGGTCATCGAGCCCGCTTGGCCCGTTCGGGTCATCGAGCCCGCTTGGCCCGTTCGGATCTTCGAGCCCGCTTGGCCCGTTCGGATCTTCGAACCTGCCTAGCCCGTTCGGGTCTTCGGGCCCGTTTGGCCCGTTTGGGTCTTCGGGCCCACCTGGCTCATAAGGTCATTGGGCCTGATCGACTCGTTCGGTTTGTCGGGCCCGCCTATCTCGTTCATATCTTTAGGC
>Ga0209589_1005053_pt1 | contig 22553 bp, 13 predicted proteins | sample CowpeawhiteBW_FD_187525 | JGI IMG/M metagenome (GOLD analysis project Ga0209589, IMG submission 187525) | Root nodule microbial communities of legume samples collected from California USA - Cow pea white BW (SPAdes) (version 2) | ecosystem: Host-associated > Plants > Roots > Nodule | place: USA...
TTTTTTTTTTTTTATATTTTTTTTTTTTTTATTTTTATATTTTATATATATATATATATATATATATATATATATATATATATATATATATATATATATATACACGACATTGGTCTTATAAGTCATTTGACACAATTTTTAACTCAAAATTTTAAAGTAACGATGTTACGTGTCTTTCATCTTATATAATGTTTTGGATTATTCCCAACAATCTCCTCTCAAGGATTAGTCTTTCATATGGTGATTATTTTTTGTTATGGTTATGTTGTCAATCACCCGAACCCCTTTTGTTATGTTGAACCCTTTTTGTTATAATTATGTTGTCAGTCACCCGAATCATCGGCATATGATGATCCTTTTTATTATGGTTATGCAGTCAGTCACTCTGAACCATAGGTTATGTTTCAAAGGAAGGTTGTAGTCATTAAGATCTATATATGCGACATTAGTCTTACATATATAAGACATTTAATACCACTTTTTAAACCAAAACCTTAAGACAATGAGATTATGAGCCTTTATCTTATATATTGTTTAACTTTGTCTTTTGTATCCAATGTGAGACTTTAACTCACTTGGATTATTTCCGACAAATTTAATTGCTTGTTAAGTAATTGTAGTACACGTTTTTCTTTTTCTTTTATTTCTTGATGCACACGAGTATTAATAATACCAGTGTAGTTGTTGAAAATAGTACTTTTTACATTGTCCTTACTTTTTGTATGTTTTCCTTAGTTAGAGATTTCATGTAGGCCAGAGATAACACCAATTTCATGTAGGTTAGATATAAGACTAAATTATATAAGTAACGACAAATTTCTCCTTAATGAGTTGGTTTTCTAGGGTTGAAGTACGCTCAAATCCATTACCTATCATAGTCATAAGACTCTATCTTAGTTGAGATTTGGGCCTATCATGCCATGCACTATCACGCTTTCCTCAATTCTACTTGATATTTTTGGTAAGGAGATGTGTTGGAGATTCCACATCAACTAGATATAGGCTAAACTATAGATATAAGTAAATCAAACATCATCTTACCGAGTCAGTTTTATAGGACTGTGTAACCTTGTTTTAACATATTGCTCTAAGTCTAGAATTTCTCTAAATACTTTTATATTTTTCTGATCAATTCCTCGTTTTAAATAGAAAGCAAGGTTTATTGTTTTCCACTATGTGGTTAATTTTTTACAACTTTGCGCGAATCTATTTTCAATCTTGGAGTTTGATGATGATTCTTAATCATCTTTTGTGAATTTAAGTTCATCATTCTATTTCCTTGTGTCTGCCTTAAATGTATGTCTATTTCATTTATTCTTCTTCTCTATTGATGATTTGGATGTGAACTTTTGGCAGATGAAACTCTTTCTGAAGAAGTTGAGAAATTGCAGCAGCTTCACCAGGAAGGAGCATCTCATGATTTAAATAATAGTAGCAGGATCATGATTGTAGATGGTCAGTTTAAGGATAACTCTAACAGCTCATCTGTAAGAATGACTAGAAAACGTATAAGACAGAATGCTTTGGAGAAAGAAGAAAGGTTTATATCTTTTCAAAATGATCAAGGTTCTTTTGAGAGAGAGTCAATGCAAAATACCTGCAAGGTGACCGCATCTGGTAAGGTGAGCATTTGGAGCCCTAAAAATGAAATACACACACATAAGTATGTATATGTATATATGTAAGTATGTGTTTGTTTTTATATGAATGAATAATCACACGCACATGCATTCTGTACAAATTTAATTTGTTTGAGTGCAAAATGTAATCACCATAATATGCTGACATTTTGTTGTGAAATAGCGGTTGGAGTGCTGTAGTGAGGCTAATGTTCGATCAGGTTGGTGTTAGCAATTGTTGTTCATGCTTTATGTGTGAATTCTTTGGCTGGAATTTTGGAGTATTATATATCCTTCATTGCATTTTACAGGCATTGATTTACAGGAAACTGGTCATGGTGACTGGCTTATTCCAGTTCTTTTTGAATATGTACTGGGAATGAAATTTTCCACTTACTGTCAAGCTGGACGGATATGCCTTTCTGCACTGCATTTATCAAGTGGTAATTAATAATTTTGGATTATGTTTGAGTTACAGTTAGTTCGAATGTGAACAATAAATATGCTTAACTATAAGGTTTCAATCTAGATATAGTTTTTGGAATTCTGTTGTTTGATAGTCAATATATGATAACGAAGGATATGATAAGAGAGAAAGACAAAAGTAGAAAAGAAACAAGCATGATTAATTCTTATCCTATCAAGTGTGTAAGCACACTAAATAACCAAATAGACAGTAATACAAATTACGTGAAAATAAAAAAAATACCCTTATAAAAAGGTACAAGTAGGGAGGAGGGTAGCTGTTTCTTTATTTATTATTTTTAAATAAAAATGTCATGAAAATGGATACACAGATCGAAGATGCTCAATGGGCCTAGAAACGGTGTGAAAAGATCAAGAGAAGGGTGAAGATACTGAAGAGCAGGTAACTTTAGAAGGGTGTTGAATAGAGTTTGAGACTCTTTTGCAAAGAGCAGTAGACAGTCTAATGCTTGATCATCTCTAGGTATGAGGATATACAAGATTTGTACTTGTTCACCCTAACTTTGATCTATCTTAAATGTTCTACTAAAACCAATCACAATTACAACTAAGTACACAAAATCACTCTTAACAAACTCGAGTTGATAAAGTCGCTCCTAGTTATCAGATCCTAATATCTTCCTATGATTAAGAATTACAAGTATTCATTATAGTCACTTCTGACTAGAAAACCATAGTAAAGGGTAAGGCAAAGGAATAACTCTAAGAGAGAAGATAAATATTAAAGGGCTCCTTACAGAAAAAAATTCACAAAGTGAAAGATATTACAATGATTTTCTCACTACTAGACAGAACTACAATATTTGCAGAAGGAGTATGAACAATAGGCTTGTAAGATTGTTGTGTGTTGCAGTTGTGTCTTCTGCATTCGCCATCCATGTCTTTTATAGGGTCTCAAGAGTATGGATGTGCTAGAACAATCTGTACCTCTGACAGGTCTTAACTGGGGTCTTAACAGATAATTTGCACATTATTTGTACCTTAAGACAGATAATGGGGCTGACCTAACAAGATGTTACGGGATACCTTTGCCAGTTAAATTTTCCTTCCTTCTCACAATTTATCTTTAAATATGAAATATTTATTTCCTCTGGGATGGGTGGGGGTGGTAAACAAACAATAGTCAGTTTTTAGAAACTAGTTGATTTTATATGCAGAATTCAAAATTATTTTATTTTATTCTCAGTTCAGTAAGACCTATGTTTCATATGTTGATCTCATTCTTTGACAAAGCTGCTTTTGGTCTCAATTTTTTGGAGTATTATTACGGCTTGTTCTTTAAATAAAATTCTTGCCATTTAACATTTCGCAGAATGCAGATAAGTAACTGCTTGGTTAACAACTTATTTCTTGTATTGGAACAATGATAGGCTACTCCTTCAGTTTATCATGGATTTGCAAAGCCCCTGAAGAGGAAGCCGAGCTGATGTACCATGCTTTATCTCTCGGTACATTTGAAAGATTGGCTCCAGAATGGATGAGAGAGGACATCGTGTTCAGCCCTAGCATGTGCCCCATATTCTTTGAAAGGGTATCTCGTGTTATGAAGTTGAACCACTAACTTTTTGTAGCATTAATTCCATTCCCCCCCTCCCGAATTCTTTCGTGTACATATTTCCTGCTTAATTTTTATTTGCAGAATATTAAGTTGTGCTGTACGAGTGAACTTGCTTGTTTCTCCCAAAACCCATTTCATATGCCATCTGCAAAAAGAATTTGTAAAAGGTATTTGGAAGAGCATTTTTACATCGCTTGTTAAAATTGTAGTTATCAGACATTTATTTGCTAAATTGTGATTACAAGACATCGTTTTTCTTTAATGATAAATATGTTGTGTTCTTTTTGGATGCTCGAATACCTTTTTCGAAAATACTAAGCAACTTAACTTTGTTATTGACTTTTTGGATGCATGGGTGTCCCAGACATTTTGACTTACCTAACGTTTTATCTACCTGAGTGATATTTACCTTTCAAAACTACCGACTTCCTCAGTGATGATTGATTGAACTGGTTGTGGTATTGGCTTGGAGCATCTACGCGTAGAGTGGGGAAGTTTTGCGCCAATGTTTCAGTGACAATTAGGCTAGGTCAAGTATTACTATATTATTTACTTTGTAGCTTCATCTTATGAAAGCATAAGGACTAACCACTTAAAAACCCCAGATGCAGCATTTTCTATCTTATCCGACCGTGAGAAAGCCCTGTGGAAATTGATCTCAGCCTTGAATCCCAATTTGTCTAAAAGGTAGCAACTCTACTGAATCTTTCTTCGGTCCTTGGGGAAAAACCCATGGCTCATCAATTGTTCATCACTTCCTATAGTTTATATCTATCTAAATTGGGTGGAGCATAATATTGTGGCATGCACGTCTTATTATATTTTGATGTTACAGTAAATGTTTTGTGGAGAATGAGAAATGGTCGATCTTATTATCGTGAATAAGAATCTTTTGTTCACGAGGCTCTGGCATATTAAGAAAGCTATGTTGGATATCTCTCTGGCCAAGCAAATGGAGTGTGGAAGACTTATGTTCATTGGTATCATATTTGAAGGGAAGCCAACCAAGTGGCGTATTCCTCAGTTAAGTTTAGTCTTTCTCCCTTACTGCCAGTTCAGGTTTTGTGATAGTCTAATTCAGTGATAAATAAAATATAAAGCCCACGATTAATTCCTTGTTCAAGACTTCAACTTGAAGTCTTAGTAGACCGTCTTCATTACAATTCAACTAAATATTTATCTCGATGTAGTCAAGAATTTGCCATTTGTTCGACGAATACATGCCACTTTAAAATGTGGATTAATGTATTGTCGTGGGCGTTCATTATTGAAAATCATAGAACACTAATGAAACCTCAGGTTGCTGGCCGGTAATAAGAAAGAAGGCCGGCATGTTTAAATAGTTTGGAAGCAAAGAGTCACATGGTTGTCTTCAATTCAATGAATAGCTAGCTGCTATTGATGATGACTATGGACTATTAATTAATAACAAAATGTTATTTAATAGGTTTTCCTTCAATGAACCCGCGATCCCATGAAGATTTGAAGTTTATTGGAGTCATAATCTTAACTGATTGTTTCATTAAATTGATGCTTCTCTGACACCAAGCCCTCATTGTGCGTTGCTGCATAATCTTTTGCCAACTGAATTGTACAATTTTTTTTACGTTTTGCTCTTAATGTATGTCTAGAATAAAACAAATCGATTATATATATATAATCGATTTGTTTCTCTCATCATTTGTCTTTTGCCATACATGCATTTTTTCTCTCTCCATCAAATGCCTTTATTTTCTTTCTTGACCTAATTTGAAAGGTATGGCGTCAAACAACGACCTTCATATTTTAATATTACCACTTTTAGTTATACCGTAATAGTAATAAAATTTTAGAACTATAACAAATAAATAAATATAAAATAGTAGAATATGATTTAATAAATATAAAAGACTAGAAAAAAAAGAAGATATACTATTAAAGATACTATCATTGTAAAAAGTTGTTAGGAAAACTAGTACTAATAATACTTCTGCAAAAAATAATGACAACTAAATTAAAAAATATTATAGAAATATAAAATAATATTCTAATCTAAACATAATTGAAACTGGTAACATTGAAATATGTTTATTAACAATTAGCATTGATCCTTTACAAAATCCCTTAAACAACGTGTTTCATATTCCTCAGTTTTACCAATTTTAGTTCGTTTTCCATAGTTTCATATTTCCTAAATTACTCTTGATAATCTTAAGAAGTTATCATATAATTAATTAGGTCATCTTGATGTTTATCTTACCGTAGACAAACAACGCAGAAAAACTGATTCTTTCAATAGTTTATTATTAAATAACTCGGAAGAAATATTTATACCACTGATATATATTTTAATTAAATTTATAAGATCCTCTCAAAATCCTTTTTTATTTATTAAAACACTAATGATTTACTAAGATAACTCAAGTCAAATTTAACAAATAATGGACACCAACAAAAGTAATGATATTCATATATACATATCCATCAAATTCAATAGTATTACATTAACACAGATGGTCAATTGCGACACGTAAAATTGAATAAACGGCATCGCATTTAAAATATTTCATGTGTTCATGTGGTCAATGGGATAAACATCGTGTTTACGCTATATATATTACTTAGTCCTTGTGTCTGACTAAAATAGATTTATTAGAAACGAAATTATATCTCTGAGAAAATTAATAGAATACACAAGTAAACATGGGAAAAACACATTACGAACAAATCAAACTCTTGAATCAAAATCGTTTCCGAAAAAAATTATAAGAACACGGGTCCTTATATATAATTTAGATAATTTATTAAAGAATTTGAGAGAAATTTGTATCCTTGTAATCTATACAATGAGTGAGTTTAGTTTAATACTTAATTTAGAAATGGTGTAGATCGGTGTGTTTCCATCTAAGAATTTCTCATTTAAAAATCTATCTATTCGATTCTACTTTTCTTTTACTTCTATCATTCTTTTTTTTCTCCAATATTTTTTCCTCTTTCTTATACTTATAATTTAAAAGTAGGATTTGTTTTAGAATAACATTGTTGAAAATTTCATATTGACTAAAAATAAAAGAAATGTATAGTATATAAATGAATGTAAACTTCACTTAAAAGATTTATTATTTGTTTAACCTATCATGTGACTCAGACTACTTATCAATATTTATTCTTATGTTTATGAAATGTAAATGTTTAGAAATCCCACATGTATGTATATTGAATTAATTTATATATATAACTTAAAATTAAGATATAAATTATATATTTATTATACATTTTAATTATATAATATACATAATCTATTTAAATTAATTTTTTTTACTCAAAATTTGATTATATGATAATTTATTATATATGATCCATATACTAAAAAACTACTCCCCACAAAATTAAAGACAAATATCTTATATTGGAAGAATAATGCCAAAAAATACAAATATATTATACTATACTTTTTCATGTTTTTAAAAAAGGTAAAAGAAAAACGAGTTAACATTTTGAAGTTAAAAAGTTGGAATTGGATGGGTGAAGCACCTTGTAGAATTTATTTAGTAAATTTAGAGAAGAAGCTATTTAAATTATATAAAGTTAAAACACGGATACAAGTGGTTTATACAAGAGTAAACAAAAGAAAAAAAAATTTGTAGAGGTTTAAAGAATAGGTTACTAGGTTTGACCGCCTCCTTTCCCAACAAGTTTTGAAGAATTAAGAATTGGTATTACCGTCAAAATTAAACATAAGACAACTTGTAAAATTAATTAGATTATTAGATTAGGGTTCACACAACACAACCACTAATAACACAGATGCTCCATCTAATGCCTTTTTTCCCCTCCTCTTACACCCTGTCTCTTTCCATAGCTAACCAATACCAAAAATCACAAAAGTCAACCTTCCCACTTTCTTCCACGAATGGGAAGTTTTAGGGTTCTAAATTTAATTTAATTCCATTACATAAACATGCAATATTCTTTAGATTTTATTTGTGTTTAATTTGTCACGCTTCATTGTGAGTGGGAGAAAAATAATATCTAAAAATCAACTTGGAAGTAGGCATGACAATTTGACAAAAATGGTTTTTATAAGATTTTTGGTAACTTTTCCAAGTTGGATATCTCTACATATTTTACTATTCGATTTTGCACCTAAAAATATCCCCTCAAAAGCTCCTACGGTGAAACTCCTTTAATTTGGATTAAACTATTACATGGAATAAAACTTTTATTTTCAAATTTTGCATAAATGTGTGACTAAATCGATGTCAAACAATTTTGTCCCAATCTATGTTATTTTTTGTTTTATTTTGTAACATTGTTTTCCATTTGTTTGATTATTCAATCTCAAGTGTACATAAGAAATAGCACTCTTTTATTTCTCTGCTAACCTATGAGACTATGTGACAGCTATCATACTTTAAAAGCATTAATTTTTGTTGTCATAAAAAACAGAAAACTTATGTTTCACTGTTAGAATTTGTTGGAGTTCAAGATTACATCTCTCTCTTCTTGCCTCCTTAGGTTCCCACTCCAATTATGATAGAATCATAATAAGACTATAGTTAGTTTCTAAACAAATTTTTTACATTGTCAGTTATACCTTGTATAACAATAACTCTAAAAGCTGTATCAATAATGATTTTTAATTAATATATGGTTTTTCTTACATTAATAAAGAAATTTCATATTTTTTCGTTTGTGAAACGTTTTTAAGACAAACTTAATTATAATAATAATAAAAAAAACTTTATTATTATTGTCACCGTTATCAATTTAATACATTATTTTGCCACCATTATATTTTCATGGACGGCAACTTTGGTAGCGATTTGTCTTATACTAAAATACCATTTTATTTTGGTTTTGTAATGAATCAAAAAGCTGAAGAGGTGTTTGTGGAAGAAGCAAGACCCTATTCTGAAGGCAATCTACTGTACTAACAACATGATATTACTTATCTTCCAACCCCAGAAATCACATGCATGAATCTGTTCCTTGTTCATTCCCTCTTTGCATCATCAATAATTTGAACTAGTATAAACTACCTCGAGTTTTTAGTTATTTTTCATGTTGAAAGGGTGCTGATTGAAGCAGTAAAACAAGCCATTCTCTAGGTAGTTGTTTATTCCATCACTTCATCTTTTCTTGAAGCTTTCTTCCTTAGAATATTTGGCGATAGACTCTATCCAAATTTCCTTTATGTTTTGTTCCATTCTTGTATAAATATATTTAAGAATGTAATGTAAGTTGATGATGATGTTGATGATGATGGTTGGTGGCCACCGTGTGTCAATATTTTATTTCTATGTTTTGGGACTTAATCCCATTCTAACCGTTGAAAAATGAATGCAAAAAAAAAGAGTCATTGACTAAGTAAAATGTATTAGTTAACCTTAGCCATCTCGAGGCCGCGTTTGGTCTACCATCGTTTGTTGATTCAGTTTTGTCATCCTATCAAGCCTTTGCTTTCTCATTAAACCATGATTTCTATAGATTGATCCTCTTTGGTTATTTGCTCATCACCCAAAAGTTTCATCATTTCATTTCTGATCCAACAAAACAGAAACATTGAGTAATGGATCAACGACATAAAGTGATTCTTCTTCAGCTGCTTCTTTTCCAAGTTCTGCTTGTTGCATCACAGACAGACAGTCGAGATTGTAAGTTCAATTCTACTTTTTTCAAGTTTTGCACTATCTTTGCACTATGTTCTTTCACGTCTCATGAAAAAAGTGAGGAATATTTTCCAACTTTTTTGGGGGGCGTTCTTCCATATTCCAACAAGTGGCTAAACTCTCAACAGTTTGAAACTTTGCCTCAGTTCTATGCAAAGAGCACATCACAAATTACAGTGGACACAGAAAATAGAGAAATTTAATTTGTAAAACAAGGCTATAAAATATTTTTTTCAACCAAACGTGAAATAAGATGGATGGTGGATGGAGAGGGAGGAAAAAAAATATTTGTAAAACGGTGTTTAAAGAATTTACTGAAGGAGTAATATACTTCAAGAAAATACTGATATTGGGTTGTATTTTGTCTTCTGTCAATCTGAATGTGATGTAAGAAAAAAGCTGTTCGCTTTATGTATTAAAATTGAAAACATTTCGGTGTGATTAGTTCATTTGATTTCTGAAGTAGGAGAATGATTTGACTACAGAGGTTGCTTTCATAGTTTTCGCTTTTCATGGTAAATTGTGGTCTAGAGACAATGTGCAATCACTGAGAGAGGAGGTAGATTAATGAACACTAGGAATTTATGAAGCTTAGTTTGAAAATTCAATTTCTTTTGACAATTTTCAATGTAAATGGTATGGCTGTAGATTCTGCACTAAACTCCCTTACACAATCCTGGAGTAACAAGCCACAAAGTTGGGTGGGTCAAGATCCTTGCAGTGGCTGGGATGGAATTCGTTGCAGCAATACAAGAATCACCCAATTGTTAGTTCTTGGTTTCTTTAGCTTCTCCAAATTGATATGAAAACTTGTTTCATACATTCTATTGTTTAAATATAAAATATATCTGAATGGATTGCTATTATTTTCAGGAGAGTTCCAGGCTTGAATATTGGTGGCCAACTATCTTCTGCAATTGAATCTTTATCTGAACTAGACACTCTGTGCGTAATTCTTATATAACATTATATCTGTGTTTCTGAGCTGGTGGTGATTTGTTGGATAACATTCTTCTAAACTGAACTTATTGTTGTATACTTCACTATAGTCAAACTGAAGTATATAAACCAATTACAATTCCTATTTTACAAACTGGTTTTTAGAACTGAATTAGATTCAAAGTTGTATTTAAAGTGAAAACGGTATATGTTGTTTCTGTGGAAGCTCACTTAATAAGATGTTGTTTCTGTTCATGTAGGGATCTTTCTTACAACACAGGTTTGACGGGAACAATTCCAGCAGAAATTGGAAATATGAAAAACCTAAAATCCCTGTAAGCTAGGCACTTTATTTTCTATCAAATGATTTTCATACAAACCGAAATTTTCCCTTACAAAATTTAGGATGCTTTTTAACTGTTTTTCAGATCATTGGTTGGTTGTGGTTTCTCTGGTCCGATTCCAGATTCAATAGGATCTCTAACGCAGCTGACCTTTCTGTAAGGATTCCATCAGAGTTCATCTTTTTCGAATGTATCCAAAAATGATGTTTCATATAAAAATATGGAACATGTTATGCTAGGGGTGCACCCTTGATATAATAATGTTCAGTTCCTAAAAGTGTCTAACTTAATCTGGAACTTTAATGTTACTTTTTAATTGACTAATTCATGGTAAATTATGTGTTGCTTTTCATGCAGAGCATTGAACTCTAACAAGTTCAGTGGAAATATACCTCGCTCTCTTGGCAATCTAACAAATATCAATTGGCTTGATCTTGCTGAAAACGAGCTTGAAGGGACTATCCCTGTCTCTGATGACCAAGGACGACCAGGCCTTGACCTGCTCCTTAAGGCACAACACTTGTATGTCAATTCTCACTGTTAAATTTCACTTCATATCAACACATAACGTGGTTGGATATTTCCCAGTTCCCTAACATTATGTTCACTGATTGCAGCCATATGGGGAGCAATAAGCTCACTGGTACAATACCAGAAAAACTTTTCAACTCCAGTATGATTCTGGAACACGTGTAAGCTTCATTACATCTTGTACAGTTTCGAATTTTACAATTATATAATGGCTTGAGACAATCATTCAAATGAATTTTTGACCCTTGTACTCTTTTGCCAGGCTTTTTGACCACAATCAACTAGAGGGAAGTGTTCCTAGTTCCATTAGTTCTGTGGGGACATTGGAAGTTCTGTAAGTATATTTTAAACAGTGTCCAATGGTTACGGTCACAAATATTTTCCTTATATTTAATATTTTCTTTGGACCGCAGGCGCTTAGACAAGAATGGATTAACAGGGGGAGTGCCGACAACCTTAAGCAGACTCGGAAAACTAAGTGAGATGTAAGAAAATTAAAGAAACATGCACTATTTAACTTCATGTTTATATGAAAAAATGTCTCAGTTTTCCTATAGAATCAACTTTGCTAAGGCGAGGCATGGACTTTATTTTTGCAGCTATTTATCTCACAATAAGCTGAATGGCAGTTTGCCCGATTTTACTGGAATGAATAGTCTCACCTACGTGTAAGTATAAAACAGTGACACTTTTCATTCAACTTATTTCAACAAAAGTTTAACTCAGTAAAATTTAATCATGTTGCCAATTTTTTTTTTTCTCTCCACTCAAATTATACAACAGCATTCTACACTTGAGCATATGATTCATGCATGATACAAGATTTTTTACTTTTCGTCTTTTATGGAAAACTATCTGCAGGGACATGAGCGACAATGCTTTCAATTCCTCTAATATACCTTCATGGGTTTCAGGTCTGCCAGCACTGACAACAGTGTATGTTGTTCCTTCCTTCCCATTATTTGTTTCTGAATCTTTCCAATGACATTACTTCTTGAATAAGATACTCATTGTTGTGGTGAAAAAAAGAAAAATAGAAACAGGATTTCATTTTAGCTATGAATAAAACGAATGACATGTTCCTAAAAAGTGAGGCTTGAGCAAATGATGAATATGATTATTGAAATATGGTAACAGGATACTTGGGCAGAACCGGCTCGGTGGCACGCTAAATCTCAGTAGCTACAGCAAAAGTCTGCAACTCATAAATTTGGAGACTAATGAAATAACAGAGATTGACCCGCAAAACAATCTACCAAGTTTTGAAATAAGGCAAGCCTCATTATTTATGATATCCCTTTTTTCTCTATAAAAAAAATGTTCAGCCATTTGCATGGATTCAAAACTGAGGCAGTTGTTTTATGGTTTTGCAGACTAGCTAACAACCCAGTTTGTCGTGAAAGTGGATCTTCTCAGAATAGTTACTGCCAAGAAGCAGCACCAAATCCCTCATTTTATTCAACACCATCCAATAATTGTTCTCCTCCATCTTGCAGTTCTGATGATCAGATTGCCAGCCCAAATTGTATATGTGCATTTCCCTATACTGGACTTCTTATATCGAGAGCTCTTAGTTTCTCAAACTTCAGTGACGCAAGTTACTATAGGGAGCTTGAGCAGTCTCTGATGGATACTTTCCGAAACCAAAGCCTTCCAGTGGATTCAGTTGCTCTTAGTAACCCCATGAGAAATTCTACTTCTGATAACTTTGAATTGACTCTCCAAGTCTTCCCTTCGCAAAGCGATCGTTTCAATTCAACTGGAGTTTTATCCATTGCTTTTCTGCTTAGCAACCAAATTTATAAGCCCCCAGAGTTCTTCTCCCCATACATCTTCAAGGGTGCTAATTATGATTACACAGGAGGTGAGATGAACTACAAATACTGAACGCTTTGTCAGTCCTATTTTGCAGTGCCCTTTCTCCCTCTAACTCTCATTCTTTACGTCAATTAGGAGAACCAAAAGGATCAAAATCATCACATACCGGGATTATAGTTGGTGCTGTAGTAGCTGTTGTGGCCTTTATTGTACTAGCATCCCTTGCAGGGATGTATGCCATTCGCCAGAAAAGAAGAGCAGAAAGATCTGCAGGGTTGAACCCTTTTGGTAAGAAGTGACTGCTGCAGCCTTGGCCGAATTTTGTTCCTTGCAAGGACTTCTCAAGTAGTCTTTTACTGATTCAATGTAATTTTAAATGCAGCTAACTGGGAACAGAATAAGAATAGTGGCACTGCTCCTCAGTTGAAAGGAGGACGATGGTTTGCTTTTGATGACCTAAGGAAATACACCAACAACTTCTCAGAAACCAATACTATTGGATCTGGAGGCTATGGACAGGTTTTTTGCTAATGGCATCTTATGACTTTCCTTTTTTTTTTTTCTTATTTAAAAAACATCCTATTGTCCTACTCCTTTGATGTTCCTGAAAGAAATTCTCATATTTTCACTCTAGTGTCAGAAATAACCAAGTAATTTTCCCAAATAGTTATCTAATTAGTCCTCTTTCTCAAGGTCTACCAAGGAACTCTTCCCTCTGGGGAGTTGGTTGCTATCAAACGGGCTGCAAAAGAATCTATGCAGGGTGCTGTTGAGTTTAAAACCGAGATTGAACTTCTATCAAGGGTCCATCACAAGAATCTCGTTAGTCTTGTGGGTTTCTGTTTTGAGAAGGGTGAACAAATGCTGGTGTATGAGTACATTCCCAATGGCACTTTAATGGACAGTCTCTCAGGTACTTTCAATTCCTTCACCCTTCATATATGCCGTACTGTATGAGACTCAAATGTATGATGGGGATGACGTGACTACAAATTTTCATCTGTTAATTTATATTTCATTTCTTGACTATAAACAAGTAGGCTACTCATTTTCCCATTTCATTGTGAATCACCACAATTGGTCTTAGTGTCAATATTATTTAGCATTCGGTGGTGAATTATAAGCCTCATCAAACCAGTATCAATTACCAGATCAGAAAGAAATCCTTCACAATAAATGGGACCTGTTTAGATCCTGAATTTAATTCAAACTTAGAGATAAATAACACTGAACTTAATCCAATTTCAAGACTAGAAATCAGTGTCAGGAGACTCTGATAAGAATTTGCTGCGTTACCTTCTGCGGGACTGCAACTATTTACAACCTAAGGATTTGGGCTTTTGTTACACGAATATACTGTTATTACAACCAATTAAAAAAATTCAATTAAGCCAAAGTCCATCAAGTTTCCTGTTTCATTACTTAACTAATTTTCTTCACTTGACTTTACCAATACAGGAAAGTCTGGGATCTGGATGGATTGGATAAGGAGACTTAAAGTAGCATTAGGTGCAGCCAGGGGTCTGGCTTATCTTCATGAACTTGCTAACCCACCAATCATACACAGGGACATCAAATCTAGCAATATCTTACTTGATCATCACCTCAATGCAAAAGTTGCTGATTTTGGTCTCTCCAAACTTCTTGTTGATAGTGAAAGGGGCCATGTCACTACTCAAGTCAAAGGGACAATGGTTTGTATAGAATGCTATGACTCCTACTTTATGAACCAGCACACATCTTCGTTTAGAGTAGATAATAAATTTATAAGTTGCGAAACTTTAAATAATTTGAATGCTTCTCCACTTTTATAATTTGGTTTTGAACCTAATTCAATTCCAAAAGAAGTGAGGGTTGTTTCTGCTTTTATACTTTATCAGAGGTATATCTGATGGAAGCTTATTTCGTTGTTATTCTGCCAGGGATACTTGGATCCTGAATATTACATGACCCAGCAGTTGACAGAAAAGAGTGATGTTTATAGCTATGGAGTGCTAATGCTGGAACTAGCAACAGCAAGAAGGCCAATAGAGCAAGGAAAGTATATTGTAAGAGAAGTAATGAGGGTAATGGACACGTCAAAAGATTTATACAACCTTCATTCCATTCTAGACCCAACCATAATGAAAACAAGGCCAAAAGGTTTAGAAAAGTTTGTGATGTTGGCAATGAGGTGTGTCAAAGAATATGCAGCTGAGAGGCCTACAATGGCAGAGGTTGTAAAAGAGATTGAGAGCATAATCGAGCTTGTTGGATTGAACCCGAATTCTGAATCAGCTACAACATCAGAAACTTACGAGGAAGCAGGTGGAGGAAAAGCCCAACATCCTTACAGGGAAGAAGATTTTAGCTATAGTGGAATGTTTCCGTCAACAAGGGTAGAACCCCAATAGGCTTCGCTATATTTTTCTTTTGTAATTTTTTCCTCTCTTCAGATCGAATGCCTGAGATCTGCTGGTGCCAATTTTGGATTCGAATCCTTATATACGCAGGTGCTTTACAAAAAAACTTGCTTTCTAGAGAATGAAGGTTCAAGTTGAATTTTTAAATTGATTCTTGGAAGGTTGTATTTATATCTTTGTTCTTGTCATGTAAAATAGTTTGTGAATTGCAGTAATATTTGAATGAATGTAAGTAGTGAAGTATGATATTCAACGTTGAACGTTCAAAAGACAGCACAAATTTGTTTTTCTTTCCTTTTTCAGCAGTTTGATTATTGTGATCACTGAACTATGGACCCTAATCAACTAAAGACAACTTTGACAGAAGCCAAATACTAGCGTCATCTTCACCCATCCTTTCATCAAAACTCACCTTGTTTAAAAACAAGTTAATTTCAGTTCCTGATGATTTAATCTTCTCTCTCAAAATTTCTCTAATCTGAACAATTGTTAGTAGCTGATAATTTGTTATACTTTCTGTGTAACTCTGAGTAGCTGATAGTTTGTTAGTTTCTGGTAGTTACGCGTATCATGATACCTCTGTTTTTCTTTCATCAAAATCAGAACCTTTGTTGATCATTTCTATCCTCTTGTTTTTATATCACTTTTCTTTGTTATGCTATCAGAGCTGATCATTTCTTTAAGTCATTAATTTGTTCAAGAAAAAAATTGCTTACAGAAACAGTACTTTATAACACAAACCATTAACTTATCTAATTTAATGTGACATGTTCTAGCTTGTTTCAAGTAAAAATGGCTTAAATAATTTAATCAAAATCAATTGGTGCAATGAATACTTAATAAAATTTTACGAATGTACTGGTAATTTGAATGAAAGTGTTAAGTGATGGGTTTTATTTTTAATCTATGGAGACTAGACTTACTCAACATAAAATACTGGACACCATTTTTAACTCAAAAACAAAATCTGAACAGAATAAATAAATTTATGAATCTTTTATTTATTTTAACTCTGTAATTTATATCCACGTGAAATTTGGATTCACTCTTAAAATAGAATTAATAAATATGATTACTGGTGACAAACATTAGAATCCGAATCACACCAATAGTGAGAGACCGAAAGTATAATCTAATCGTAAAATAAAAATAATGATGAATACTTTGTTATACACATACACTTAATATCAATTTTTGTGGTTAACATTTGAAACTAACTAGGAGAGTAAATTGTTCAGAATAGCGGAATCCAGAAATAAGTACTTTTTATGTTACACCGATCGAAGTTGAGATTATATATGATGTAAAAAGTGTTGGTGCATTTGAGACGCAAAGTGAAAGGAAAACATTGGAGTGACAGCACAAGATGAGTGAGAATAAGCCCAAAACGCATTACCCTTCTCCTTCTCCTCCTCCTCCTTCTTCTTCAGGTTCTTCAGGTGGGATTCCCACTCCCAGCGATGATGGCCCAAAAAAGTTTCCGGGGCCGAAGAGCTATATCAACCCACCAGAGAAAGAGATTCCAGATGCTGCCACTCTGAGGGATCAATGGAGGTATGCCATCAGGCAGTACAGTAAATGGTACTCTCACGCTTGGGGCTCTGCCATTCTTGCTGGCACTGCCTTCTTTGCCCTTGGCTGGATCATCAAGGGAGAAAATCCCATACCCTCTTTCAACACCAACACTCCCTCTTCCTCTCAAAACGACAAAGACAACAACACTCCCCCATGATGTCCCTTACCTGCTTTTCAGGTCATTTCTCAACTTCCGTAAAATTGTCGTTTCAAGCTCTCGTTTTTGTTTTTCATTCTTTCTTAGTGTGCTTTTCTAGGAACCCTTTGATTTTATTTTTAATTGATATTTTGGGTGTTGGGAATTGTAGATAGAAGCTGAATTGGGAGAGTCGGGAAAATTATTAAAGTTCGTCTTTTATTAATCTGCTTCCATTGTTCAATTACGAGGGTTCTTGGTTGAATTAGCTCTAGAGTGTGATGTTAGGGCTAGAGAACTTGTGTAATGCTTTGATGGCACTGAAGTGTTAATTTTCCCCTATTAGAAAGTGAATTCGGAGTTATATCTGCCAATGTTTCTGATTTAAAGTGTCAGTAGTCGTGGTTTTTTGTTGTGGTCTATGAAGACAAAGGTTGTAATTGATGTTAAAAACACAAATCCAGCTGTGCAAGAAAGCTTTTTGTTTATGACACTGTATTGATTGATGAACGGTTGAACCTTAGCTTCCATGAGTGTAAAACTGTTGCAAACATGTCCCTTGAAGAGTATCTTGCGGTTTCTGGATTTATCCACCAATCACCATAACATATAACATTGTCGCTTAATTAAAGATGGCTTGGGAAGATTGCATCTTTGGCCATGCTTGGTTGGACTTAAATTGAACTGGTGAGAAATGATTTTGTATAATTCTCTTCGCCCTTTTGGGGCAGTAATGAAATGACATTGTTGTACGCTATTTTGCTATCTCCTTTTGAAACTTTCTCTACTTTGTGTTGTGTGTGTTACATGGATTGAGTTTGGTGCTTTGCTCCTCTGATGAAACCGTAGTTTTTTGAAGTCCAAATTTTTCATCATATTTTGTCACTCTTGATGTACAGTATCACAGATAATTTGCAGGCTGTTGTCAATTTGTTTACTGTTATTTTTGGTCTTCGATATTCTGTGGGTTGATTGAACTTGGCTGCATATTGTTTGCTGCATTTATATTCTGGCTGGAATTGAGCTCAATCATTAATATATCATAAATATTTTCATACTTTTAGTTTAACTGCATTTTGACCTTTATGTCTAAATATCCCTCTGATAAAATCTGTATGAACTGTTATATCGCATATCCCTGGAGCAAGTTTTTGGTACTTCTATACGTACTCCCTTTGTAGTATTATTATTCTTAGTCGGCCACTTTTCTTTTATTTCTACGTATACAGTAAAATAGGATTACATGTTAGTAGTGTTAAAAAATTTGCCCTTGTTTAACAGGTACGTTATAGAATAGAATGGAATAATAAACAGGAGAAATTGATAGACCATTGTTCTTCCTGTCTTACCGGTCTGTGAAAGTCTTCTTCACCGTACTAGGCGTGTCCCATTTTAACCAAATGTTCGAATTGAAAATAGTTGTTCAGTTAGAAGCCTGAAATACAGTGAATAAAAATTCAGACTGATGAGTCGGTAATGCAGGGAAAATTTGGGTTTCGCCTCCTTGCTTTCATGTTCGTTAGATTAGCTGCTCTTTGCATTCATAAAACAAATTTGTTGACATCTTGCCCAATATCACATCCTTTATTTGTTCATGAAAACATCCAACTGCAGGCACCAACCACTGGAATCAAGCCACACATGAACGGCTTTTAGTTAACAATGCCATGCACCTTGCTTCCAATGGTCTAATAAGGAAGTTTGATGTTTATAATCAAGTCTCTTATTTTGCTTCTCTTGAAATAGTTTTTGTCCCTGTTTTGATATGGATATAAGGCAAAAGATTATGTATATTGAAATGCTTTAGCTATGTAATTAATGTGAGGAAAAAGATTGTGCATATTCAATGCTTCATCCCGACTTGAAATTTATGGCCGATTATGTTACTCTGATGTTTTGTCGAGGAGAGATTTGACGTGAAGGAGTTGTGAACAATCCATATAAGAAATTAAAATACTACTTTCAACCTAAAAGCCTAAAGAAATAGGTTTATTGATTTTTTTTTTTACTTATTATATGTTGTTCAATTTAGAACACATTTGAATTCCAGATTATGTATGTATTTTTTTGTTTTGTATTCTAAAATACAAAAATTGAAGGGGTTGCAAATTGAAATTATGGAGGCGCAGGAAGAAATGACCTTCTTGCGAGCCTTGTAACCTAAAAAATCAAGCTCAACTCAGTTTTGAAGAAATAATGTGCAAATTGGAAAATGGCAATAGCTTCTTGCACCCTCACAATTACTAATTGCACCTCCTCAATAACATAAAAGGACTGAAACACCCTTCACTATTGTACCATGTTGCTGCGGTCGCTGTTACCGTTTCCATCATTTTCCCTGTCCCTAGTGCAGAGGAAAAAGAGAGGAAGAACGTTGCACAAGGAGGAGAGAAAATGAAAAAAAAAAAAAAAACTTAATCCTAAAATCTCTTTTTGAATCATATTTCAATTAGGGTTTAGGGTTCCGAAAAACTTGTTCTCAAATATATTATATATACGTTCTAAAAAAATTTGTTTCAGAAATTTTATTTTGGAATGCATGTGTCAAAAATCTTATTTTAGAAATGTTATTTCAAAAATTTCAGAAAGTTTGTTTCGAAAAGTTTCAAGCACATGAAATTCGGATGTCATTTTGATTTCAGGGAGTGCATGAAGCAAAAGCCTTGAAAAAAATCAGAATTAACTTTGAGAACATGTAAAAATGAATTTGGAAAGCATGAATCTGCAGGTCATGGAATGAAAAAATCCGATAAATCTGAAAATAGATAAGATAATACCTTGATGAAACAACAACCAAAATATTTCTTAACATTTGAAATCTATGAACATATCTGAAAGTTGAGATTGTAATTTTCTCCGGACAGCCATTTTCATGTTTTATGGCTGAACTCTACATAGGATATGAACAGAACATAGGGTTGAAGTAAAAAATAGATAGGTGTTTGGTGCATGGTCAAGCAGAACAGCATCCATTCTGCTTCTCATCTGATACATCATAACGAGAGCCAACCTTTATGGTCCGTCCTTTTGGTAATGCGGCTGGATCGTCACCGATTTCAAGGGTCTTGGTGCTCACAACATTGTAGATCTGTGTGAGCAGTTCTGTGAAGGCATTTTCAACGTTGGTGGAGTCAAGGGCAGAGGTTTCCATGAAAAAAGTTCTTTCCTGTTCTGCAAAAGTTTTAGCATCTTCCACGGAAACTGCTCGCAGATGGTGCAAGTCTGCTTTGTTCCCAACAACCATCACAACAATTTTGTTATCCGTGTGATCTCTCAGCTCCCTGAACCATCTCGCCACATTCTCAAATGTAACATGCCGTGTAACATCATATACCAACAAAGCACCAACAGCTCCTCGATAATATGCACTCGTGATCGATCGGTACCTGAGTAAACCAAAATTTTATCATAATCTTTACTCATCTCGAATTCAAAATTAGGTTCTTGCTATGTCTAACTGTTCATCATGTTTCTAATTACAATGATAAAAGTTGAAGTTCACCTTTCCTGGCCAGCAGTGTCCCAAATCTGAGCTTTGACAACCTTATCATCCACCGTTATGCTTCTGGTTGCAAACTCAACCCCAATGGTGGACTTCGATAAAACGCAGAATTCATTCTTGGTGAACCTCGACAAAATGTTGGATTTTCCCACGCCAGAGTCCCCAATCAGCACAACCTTGAATAGGTAATCGTAATCCTCATCAGCTCTATAAGTCCCCATTAGCCACTACACGCACACCCTTTTTTCTCTTTGGAATTTGCTGCAGACAAAATCAAGGAAAAAAAAAAGAAGTGATTTTGATATGCCCCTTCTATCGGATATTCAAATGGGTTGCGGCGAATCTATATTTATTATCAAAGAAAGATACTTTGTTTTAAAATCCAGATTTGCAACAACTCTTGGTAAAAATGACAAACTGTAAAATGACAAACACAACTCCATTTTTCCAACTGTTTCCTTTTTTTTTTATCCTAGTTGCTACACTGTCATTCAGATTTAGTTTCTTTTTTATCTGGAGACCGTTTTGTTTAAATAGTATTTTTCTTTATTTGATGACTAATTTGCTGTCAAACTTTTAATGGAAAAAAGAAAGTGTCTTGTTATCATCTTCAATGACAGAATTGTATAAGTGTATGAATATGATTATTTAATTGCTTTATATTATATAAGAGTTTACATGGTCAAATAATCTCATCATTCGATTTAATTCAAAATCGATTAAACTGAGATTTTACTAAATCTCATCAAAATCTCTTCAGAATTATGCATGGGTGGGACGAGTTTTGTAAATTGAATTCAGGTTTAACTTAAGTAGACCAAAATTATGAAATAATAACGATAATAATTTAAGAAACAAATTCCTTAATAGTTAAAATTTGATGGTTATTTTTAGAGATCAATTAAATTTTAATTCACAAACAAATAATAATCTTTTATTTATAATAAAAAATATTTTAGATATTAATTATTTTTAATTTATAAATTGGTATAGATTAATTACTTTTTCTTCCTATTAATAATTTTGATGGAATCAATGTGTTTATGTTGAAATATAGTTGTCTAAAAAGTTCCTATATTAAAATAATTTTATTTATCATTTTTATAGAATTTAAATTGTTGTTTTCAATCTTTATGAAAATTTTAATTTCTGTAAAAAAAAAATTTCACCCTTCTAAAATTTAAAATAATTCATTTAGTTCTTAACCTTGGTTTTGATACCAACAAATAAATATATTTTATACAACTTTTTCACTTTAAATCTCATTTATTGTCTAAAGTTTACTTTCTCATCTTAAATCGTCACTGTATTGTATTTTCTAAATTTCGTAATTTCCTTACTCCTAGATCTCGTTTTTTTCTCTAAACTCTGTTTTTATTTTAATTTAGTAGCATTTTGTTTTACTGTTTTGATATTTGATTGAATATACATGTTTTTCCTTAGTTCTTATACTTGTTAAAACGTCTAAAATATTGATGATATTGGGAGATCGATTTCATTGTTGAATGGCAATAATTTGGTAATAAATGGTGATTTTTATTGAAATTAAATCAAGTGTTTATGTCATCTTATTCCCATGTAATAAACGAAAGAGAGTTTTATATTCTAAATTTCACGAATACAAATTTATATATCTTTTAGAACCAAAGTAAGAAATTATGTTTTTGAAAATATTTTTCACCCTCAAATTATAAACTCAACTTACTTTACAATAAAACATATTTTTTCTTAATAAAATGAAGAATCTATCTCAACTCAACTAATTTCAAGTTTTCTTTATTATAATTTGAATAATTGTTTGCTCAAACTCGACTCAATTTGACCAATTTAAAACCATAAATTATGAATTTACTTAGGATTTTTCACTCCAACATGGATATTCCTTTTACAACTACCGCTGCTAATGTTTATAGAGAGGTATATATGTATGCATCATTGTATATCTGAAAGATGCGGCAACTTTTATTCCAATCCTTTGAAATAAAACGATAT
>Ga0209589_1005059_pt1 | contig 22539 bp, 18 predicted proteins | sample CowpeawhiteBW_FD_187525 | JGI IMG/M metagenome (GOLD analysis project Ga0209589, IMG submission 187525) | Root nodule microbial communities of legume samples collected from California USA - Cow pea white BW (SPAdes) (version 2) | ecosystem: Host-associated > Plants > Roots > Nodule | place: USA...
GATAAAGATAAATATTCAAAGATATTTGGAGAGATCTAAACTATTTGACAAATATAGTTTGGTTAATAATTTATGATATAATTAAATAAATAAATTATTCAAAGATATCTAATAAATTATTAACAAATAATATTTGCATTAATTTTCTCAATAAGTCATTTTTAATCCTGTAGTCCAAATTTGCAGAGACACCCAAAAATATCAATATTTGCAATTAAACCCCTCCTCGTTTGACCAGTCTTTGAACATTTGACCAGAGTTGACTCATTGACCATTTGACTATCCATTGAGAAACTAACATGTGGTAGAGTGCACTTTCTCTCTCCAGACTAGGGTTTCTCTCACACTTTGGCTGTGGAAAGGTTTCATTGGTGCATATGTGTTTGCAAGGATTAATGCCACATGTCAGCATATGGTTGGCCTGATTTGAAAGGTGGGGATTGCCACATGGCATGATCTGAGTGAGTTGGGTTTAAGTGGTAGAAGGAGTGTAAATAGACATATTAGGGGGTGTAGAATAGGTTTTTGGTGAGACCCATTTAGAAATAGGGGAGTGTATAAGTAAAAATTGGGGGTGCAGAAGTATTTTTCCATAACTTGCTAATTTCAGCATTTTAAAGGTAGTTTGTAACTTCAATCAATCTATTTTCCCACCTTGAATGAGCTTAATCTTAACCTCAGCTGCATCAATAAACGTTAAAATATCCAAGAAATAATTTATACAACTAAAAATCATTTTTTAGCACATTTTTATCGCACAAGTTTAAATAGCCTAATTATCAGAATTGTTAATTAAATCACTCCTTAAACACATAAATTCAATTAAATACCCATAATTAAACACTAAATGAAGGCAAAAATATGCACTCATCAGCTTCAACTCCTAAATCATCATGGCCGACACATGGACTCTCTTCCTGCTCAGGGCGTCTGCTACGACATTAGCTTTACTAGGATGGTATAACAGCTCAAAGTCGTAATCCTTCAGGTATTCCATCCAACGCCTCTGCCTCATATTCAGCTCCTTCTAATCAAACAAGTATTTTAAGCTTTTGTGGTCGCTAAATACTTTGAACTGTGCTCCATACAAATAATGCCTCCAAGTTTTGAGGGCAAATACTACTACAACCAACTCCAAATCGTGCGTCGAGTAATTTTTCTCATGCACCTTCAACTGTCTCGACGTATAAGCCACAAGTCGTTTATCCTGTATTAGTACACAACCCAGCCCTTGATATGAGGCATCGCAATACACCTTAAACATTTTGGCCGTGTTAGGGATAGCTAAAACTGGTGCGGTAGTCAGTCTTCTTTTCATATCCTCAAAGCAGGCCTCGCACTCATTTGTCCAAGAGAAAAACTGATCCTTTCTAGTGAGTTGTGTTAGTGGACTCACCATCTTTGAGAAACCCTCCACAAATCTTCTATAATAACATGCCAGACTCAAGAAACTCCGCACCTTTGTAACTTTCTGTGGTCTCTTCTACTTCACCACTGTTTCGATCTTAGCCAGATCCACGGCTATTCCTTGGGCTGAGATCAAATGACCTAAGAATTGCAGCTCATCCAGCCAGAACTCGCATTTCGATAACTTCCCATACAACTGATGCTCTCTGAGAATTCCCAGCACCACTCTCAGATGCTTTGCATGCTCCCCTCGACTCTCAAAATATATCAGTATGTCGTCAATAAACTAGTTTTTGTACCCGTGCAACGCACGAGACATTTTAAAATGTATTTTTCTTTTATTGTAAATATAAGATTTTAATAAATGACAAAAAAATACTAAAAATTAGAATTTTAAGATTTTAATTATATTTAATATCATTTAAATACTATTTGCTAATTTTTTTAGTAATGAGAAATATAGAACTTCTTTTATTCACTTTTGATTTTGGTATTATTTTGTTAGATTTTGATCAGTAGTCTTCATTTGACTGGTCCATATAAACTATGAATAAAAATGACGTTGGTTAAAATCTATAAAAAAACCTTATATATAACAAAAATGATGTCATTTTTTCTTTATTTTAGAAATAATTGTAACGTCCCAATTAAATAGATAAAATCAATTTAATAAAATGTCACATATATATAAATATCCAAAGAGTACGAAAATTTGAGATATGACGTACACAGTACCCCAAACATATTCATAACAAAAGGAAGAGGCTCCACATGGCCTAAAACAAGGTACAAAGTCTCGTCAAGAGCGAGAGAAACTTAAACTACTAAAACTCCAATAGCTGTGGGCCCCCAAAGCGAGCTCGATACTCGTCCAAGATTCATCAAGTTGCAGCATCTCTATTATCGTTACCACTGCCAAGGGTTCTCACATATGCTCACATCAATAAGATTGATGATCATCGCAAAGGAGAAAACCACACACAATCATACAAACAAGCATAGGGTAAGCTAGTGAAAAAAAAATCCTCATATCATACACTCAACATACAATTACATATTCAAGCATAAATAATGGGAAACCGCACATGATATACCAAACCATTCAAAACTTCAAGACTAGACTATCCGGATACCCATAATGAGGCACCACCACGAGACAGTGGAATTATGTCCTAGCAGTGAGGCATGACCACGAGGCCTTCGCAGAATTACACCCTTACATGAGGAACCACCACGTGGCCTTCGTGGAATTACGTCCTAGCCTTGAGGCACCACCACATTACCCTCGTGGAATTACGTCCTGATCTTGAGGCACCACCATGAACTCTCACCTCGAGGTTCATGGAATTAGGTCCAATATCTGAGGCACCACTGTGGACTCCCCCTAGAAGGGCCCATGGAATTATGTCCATATGATCAGGCACCACCACGAGCCCCTGTTACAAAGGTCATGGGATTACGTCCTACACAAACCTTACTCATACATTATCAACCAATCATGAAGTTCCTATGCATACCATTAACATGTCATTTAGTATAAATGACCAACCATCAATCATATCTCATGACAAGCTCATTACCAATTCATTAGTTCCCACCCATAACATACATAGTACATGCATATCCACCCCCTTTATATAATAAATCAGTGAACCAGCCAATCAAACAACCAACAACATTCATGAAACGAAGCACAGCAAGAACCCAAGCTAGGTCTCACTCAAGCTGGGAGCCCTCGCTCAGGCGAGAGGAGTGCTCTCGCTCAAGCTGCAGACTTTTGCTTAGGCGAGACTGCAATAGTGGCCCTGGAGGATTTTGCGAGCTCTCGCTTAGGCGAGGTTGTCTCGCCTGAGTGAGACAGTTCGTCGCTCGAAAACATAGCCCCTCGCTTGGGCGAGCGCTCAAGCAAAAAATTTGGCGAGTTCCTACTATTTTCGCCTAGGCGAGACGAGCTCGCTTGGGCGAGAATATTAGTTCTCTCCCACTGTTCCACGCGTGTTCAACCAGGAACTCATTCACAACAACACCCAATGCATTTTCACAATATCATAAGCAATACACTATAACCAGAACATGAAACAGAACCGAAAGCATGCAAAAAGTGAATTAAAACATGAATCCTAGCTTCCCTTACTTGGAACTAGCTAGAAAGAGGGTTCAACTCCAACAGTGGGACACAACAGTTCCAAGAACGGATGAGCGAGCTGGAACAAAAAAGTGGAACGAGTCTTAACACAAGCTCACAACGAAACCCTAGCTAGAAAAGTGAACAACGAACGGAAAAGGGATGTATGAGTCGCAGAGTACTTACACGAATCAAGAAGATGAACTTAGCTCACTGGATCGAGATTTGGGTTAAACCCTAGCAGAGCTCTAGGGAAGAAGTTAGGACTTGACGGCTGTGTTTTCTGCGGAATGAAATGAATGGATTAGACTAGGACAGACTTAGGGTCTGGTTTCCTTTTTGGGTCAGCCCTAGGCCCAACCAACTTTGGGGCAGCCCTTAAAGATTTAGGCAGAAAATAAATGGGCCTTACAATAATCATGTATGAAAAGTTATAGTGTTGTATTAAAACTTATAAAATGATCATAAAAAAATTGTTTATTTTTGGTATACAACATCTATTGTATTGATAATTGATATTAACAATTTTAGAATGTTATAATTCATTTGTAACATAACACCTGAATATGTATTAAGAAATTTTTCTTACCATATAATACTTTAATGTTATGTAATTAAAAATTTATATTAAGAATTATGATTACATGTGTAACCATTATGTAAATTAAAAAAATTAAATAAAACTATATAATTTGACTTTTTAAAAATTTATACGTTATACTTTTAGTAAAAAACTTGTATAATTTAAATTATATAAAAATGATGACTTCTTTTTTAAATATCTAAAGTTCTTAAAATAAAAATTATAAATGAGATATTTATTTTTTAGGAACCTAATATAATAAAAATTCAGTTTTTCAGAAAAGAGACAAAAATAAGATAGGAATTCTAAAATTTTTAAAAATTTATTTAATGTAAGAAAAAATATACATTTGAAGTCATAAAATAACTACTAATGTATTTTTCAAATCCTAACTTAACATAAATTTAATCTTTTGTTCAAAATTTTCCAAAATTACCTTAGGTGTTGCTTGAATATTGGACGTATCTATATTGGACCCAAACACAAAAGTTTTATCTACGCCACACAATATTAGTTAGCTTAAAATCAGAATTATTCATTTCTTTATTAATTTCCTTTGTGCTTTAATTTTGAAGTCCATATACGTGAATATATAACAAAAAAAAAATATTGAGAAAAGTTAATTTTTATAAAAAAAAATGGAATGAAACAAAATTATAACAAAAATGAATTAATACCTCATTTTCGGCATTAAATTCCTCTTCTAGTATATCTTCGGCATACCATTAAGGTTACCTCATTGTTAACAATCAAAGAAGAAATTTTTCGGAAGTAAAATTAATTAAACAAAACTACCGTTTCAGTTTCCAAAACTTTTATTAAATTTATTAAACATATATAATAACATAATAATAACATTACATCAACTAATTGACATGATTATAAAACCTACTTATCTTTATAATGCTCTTAAATTAAAAATCTTTTTGGTTAGCCATTAAAACTTTAGAAAAGTAAGAATTCGAAGGTCATTTTAAAAATTACCAAAGCTTTTTGAAGAAAGTAGCTAAATATTTGAATAAGAAAATTAAATTAAAAAAATAAAAATAAAATAATGTAATGATGTTATATAGAAAGATAAAATAAAGTAATGGTGATTTGAAGTAGTAAGTAACTATGACAACTTTACAACACTTACTGGAGAAGTCACCTAAAATTAAAAAGACAAATTAAATTAAAACTTTGAATTTGGCGACATATCAAAATTTGGCGGTGCATTGAGTTCCACAAAGCATAATTGGTCATGTTGATAATTGATGCTGACATAATTGAAGACGTGTGTTCGTAGTGCATTGAGACACTAAAACCCAAAATACTAATTGCTTTGTTGAAAGAAGAAGATGAAAAGTTAAGTGTTGGAAGACAAAAAAAAAGACTTTGATCGGTGAGAAGGTAAGTGTTGAGAGAGGAAAGTGAAAAGTTCTTTGTAGTAGTGTTGGAAAACAAAAAACTTTGTAGGAGTAGTGTTGGAAGGAGGTTAATTTTTTTTTCATTGTTGGCATGCTGAATTAATTTTTTTGGAAAGATGGAAAGTAGGTCTTTATTATTGAAGAAGGTAGTTCAAATTTTGCAAGAATTATTTTTATGGCCTTTTTTAAGAAGCAAAGTAGGTTTCTATTACCGTGGCTAGAAGGAAAATTTGGTAACATCATTGAAATTTCATTTTTTTTTATTTTGAAAGTTGGCAACATCGACTAAACTTTTACTAACATCATTGTCGCATATAGTATTTCAGATCTTACACGAAATGAGGAAGAAAAAAAAATAGAAATGCTGAAGGACAACAATACAACGAAAATGGCACATTATGTATTTGTGAATTTGTGAAAGATGAAAAAACAAATGCTAAGATGATAGATTTACAAAAAATAATAAATTTTATTATTTTAGAATGTCCATCCAATGCAGATATTTTGTAGAAAGAAAAATTTTATTGTTTATTACATTCTAGTGCTAAGACAAAGAAGTTTTAGAATGTGAAACCTTTTTCATTGGCACTTTGACAAAAAACTGTATGATTTGAGAATTTCAAAATAGGCATTAGGTCCTACAAAACCGTTGGTCTTCATAATAAATAATATCAATGTATTTTGAATATGCAAAGTTTTCTTGTTTATTGTGGATTTGCATGTTGATTTGATATGCTGCAGTGCATTGAGACAATAAAAGATGAATTCCTTCTAGTGATAACTAATGTTGTGTGAATTAATGCTTGGTGAAAATAGATTTAAAGTCCCAATTATTAATTAATTTTCATTATATTATGTTCATTAACATTGTTGGGAAATTATAATGTTCTTAAAATTCTTAAAATTTTATATTATTTTTTTTTGTTATAAAATTTAATAGTATTATTATTTGCAGTGTATAAACTATTTTTTTTTATTTAAACTGCACCTAAAGGATATATAATAAATCTTAAATTGTTTATTAAATCAAAGTAACCATTTAGCGAATAACTACGTAAGCAATATATTTAAAAGTAATATTTTTATAATCCGCTCATTAACATAAAATAAAATAAATATTAAAACGTAACTAACAATGTTTTTCAAACACATATTTTTATAATGTGGAAAAAAAATCACATTTTTCAATTATAACTTATTGTAAAGAACTTTGATGTTGATGTTAATTTTGTTACACTCAACGTTGAGAAAAATATCTATGCCTTCCTCCAAAGCATGAAGAAGGAATGAGTCAACATAACAATTAAATGTAGACTACACTTACCAAGATGTGAGGGTTAGACATGTAATTGGACTTTTCAGTTGTTAATATAAATTAAAGTTAGACTTTTGAATTACTGAATTACAAATTCAATTAATAATTTTGATAAAAAAATTAAAATAAAAATGCCTAAATGAAAATAAATAAAACATTAAAATTTGTAGTCACCAAATAATACAAAATGCTCATTTCAAATCCTAAAGAGAAAGAAGAGAAACTCAGTAATCATTTCAAGAACATGAACACTTTGCTTTAATAATTAATAACTAAGACTGTAATAGTGTTGGAAGTTGTACGATGCTTATTGAAGAAGCTAAGTCAAAATAAATAAATAAAAAACAAACAATAAACAAACTTTTTAGTTTATTAAAATATCAAAAACTGAATTTTGAATTTTGCCAAAATTAATTAAAGAAATTTGACTTAACCACTTTATAGAGAATGTTTATCAATATATAAGTCAAAGAAATTTGAAACTCAATATTTATATTTAAATAATTATATAATAAAGATTAACTAATTATATAAGAAAAATAAATCTTCAATCACCAATGACATTGATAAGTATAAATATATGTTTATTTGTTAATATTGCAATTTTTGTTATCAATAGTTGTTGTTATTATTGTTATTATTATTATTATTATCATCATGATTATTAGTATACTAAAAAATATTATTGAAAAAAATAAGTATGTCCTTTTGATATTGAAAAAAATATTTACTTCACATTACTTGTAGTGATAACTTCTAATCTCAAATGTTCCATAGGATTTTAAAAGATTGAACATACTTTTCGATATACATCTCTATTACATACATCAATACTTTGCATATATCATTATTGAATCCAGAAAAAGTGTTTACACATAATTAAATTAAATTAAGTTAAATTGAATCATGTAATATATTATTATACATTATTATTAAATATTAAATAACAAATATTAAATATTAAATAACCATACAATGAAATAAACAAATAATAAAATAATATATCACAAAATATTAATAATTATATTTCTTATATTAAAATTAAAATAGTAAAATACAACTCATAAAATAATTAAATAATAATCCTAAATATTAAAAAATTGGTGTGAGAAGATCACAAGAGAGCATTGAAGGTGTTGGAAATTATTAACTGTAACATGTCTTGGTATGTCTTGGAAGATGCAAGAGGTGTGCTGCAAGAGATCTGTTGTTATCTTTTCACACTTTAGTATGTCTTGGAAGATGCAAAAGTTACTTAAAACATACAAAAATTCAATAATCATCCAAATATTTGAACCAAGTCATAAAAAAATTATTTTATACTTTAATTTCAATTATAAACTATTTTTGTAATGCATAAGGACAAATATCAAACTACTTATTTGACCAAAAATAATTATTATAGTAAAATACGTACATTTTCTTATAAATAAACTATAATGAAATCATCTTTGGACTTTGCAGCTAATAGACTTGGTGCACTACCGTGTCCATTCATATATGTATATGTTTGCAAGAGAATTGGTAAAGAAGACGATGTAACAAGTATATAATTATAAATGTAAAATAAATCCAATATTATTAAAGAAATGAAAAATGAAGAATTAAATAATTACATTTAAACTTATTAAATATACAAAAGGTACACATACTTATAATTAATTACCTTCAATGACAATAACAACCCATATGAACAACATGAATAACATCAAGTTCACCAAAAAAATAAAAAAGAAAAAAGAACACAACAAAGAAGAAGAAGAAATACAGTTAAAACAATCAAAGAAATGAAAACAAAAGACCTAAAATGGTAGTGAAAAGATACAAAAAAATATTGTTAAAGTGTTTGAATAGAGGAAAAAAATGTCCTAAAGTACTTTGATAGAAGAAGAATCAACATCAAAGAGTTTATCCATTGTCCAAACAAACTTCATTTATCAAATAACAAAAAGTATCCAGGTCTTAAAGAAGAAGAAAATATCTCACAGAGTCAAAAAATACGTATCTTTATTGTCGTCTTCAAAGAATGAAAGCTTCAATCTTTATTGTGTTCTTCAAATTTTTCATCTATCTCCAGAAAACATTTATTCATCAGAGAAAAAAACCTAAAAAAGCATTTAAATTTTAGAGAAGAAGGAAAGATTCGCCAGATTCAACAACTTTCGTACCTTTAATGTCGTCGTGAAAGAATGAAAGCTTCAAAGATTCAACCTTTATTGTGTTCTTCAAATTTTTCATCCATCTTCAAGAAAAAATTTATTCATGAGAGAAAAAACATAAAAAAGCATTCATATTTTAGAGAAGAAGAAAATATCTGCTAGATTCAACTACTTTCGTACCTTTAATGTCGTCGTGAAAGAGAGAAAACTTCAAAGATTCAACCTTTATGGTGTTCTTCAAAATTTTCACCCATCTCTAAGAAAAAATTTATTCATCAGAGAAAAAAATATAGAAAAAAAATATTTATATTTTATAGAAGAAGAAAAGATCTACCAGATTCAATAACTTTTGTACCTTTAGTGACGTCGTGAGAGAGTGAAAGCTTCAAAGATTCAACCTTTATTGTGCTCTTCAAATTTTTCATTCATCTCCGAGAAAAAAATTATTCATTAGAGAAAAAAAAAACATAAAAAAAGAATTCACATTTTAGAGAAGAAGAAAAGATCTGTCAGATTCAAAAACTTTCGTACCTTTAATGTGTCATGAAAGAGTGAAAACTTCAAAGGTTCAACCTTTATTGTGTTCTTCAAATTTCTCATCCATCTCCGAGAAAAAAAATTATTTATCAAAGAAAAAAACATAAAAAAATATTCAGATTTTAGATCAAAGTAAATATAAGAAGAATATGAGCTATTTGCTTGAGTAAGCTGAAAAAAAAGAAATCTGGGTAAAAAAACGATATGTCGTAGTGACCCATCTTCGACTTATTTAAACTCTTCATTTGATGCCTGTAGGCAAAAGAAAAATACCATCAACGCAAAAAAAAGTTAGATATGAATAAATATAAGAAGAATATGAGTTGTTTGCTTGAAAAAGGTGAAAACACAAAGGAAAACAGAGATACAACATCTTCAGATCTGGGTAAAAAAATGATATCTTCAGATCTACTCATTTCATTCAATTGAAAAGAATGAAGAAAACAAAGATACCACAAAAATAACTACAGATCTGAAGAAGTTAGACAAAGAATCAAAAAAGAGAAGTCTGAAGATGAAGAGGTGTTGTGAGCGTATGAGAAAAATAGAGAAAACAGGAAGATAGAGAAGAAGATGAAGAGTCTATGATGTATGTGAGTGAGAAAGACGTGAGAAGAAGAGAGAGAAAGAGAGAAAGAAGTGAGAAGAAAAAAAGACGTTGATAGGAAAGAGGAGCGGAAGGTGATAAGAAAAAAGTGAGAGAAATTTTTTTATTTCTAATTTATTTTTTCAACGTTCAAAATTCTCTTTAATTGACATGTTATCATTTATTCTTTTTGTACTAAAAAAAGTTTGAATTGAATTGGGTCAGATAGATTATTTAATAGAAAAAGTTTCCTTTTATTAGTTCAGAATTGTATATAGTATTAGATAGGACAATAAACTGATCCAAGTACAGTCGAAATATCCTGTTCATGTAATCCATGAATATAGCAGGAGCATTTGTCACCCCGAACAACATCACCACATACTCATAATGCTTGTAGCGTGACTTGAAAGCCGTCTTCTGCACATCCTCCGGCTTGACCAAGATCTGATGATATCCAGACCTCAAGTCAATCTTAGAGAACATTGCGGCTCCCCTCAGTTGATCCAATAGATCATCAATCCTTGACAGTGGATACTTATTCTTTATTGTTAACTTATTCAAGTGCCGGTAATCAATACACAATTTGGAGCTGCCATCCTTTTTATTCACTAGCAATACCGGTGCTCCCCATGGTGACGCACTCGGTCTGATAAATTTCTTCTCAAGTAGGTCTTCAATCTACCTCTTTAACTCTGCCAACTCGGTGGCGCCATCCGATACGGTGCCATGGATACTGAGCCAACTCTAGGGATGAAATCCACATCCCTGCTCGGTGGCTATTTTGGTATCTCGTATGGGAATGCGTTCGCATACTCCTCCACTACTAGAATCATACTAATTTTCTCTGCTGTGCTCTTCTCTGTTTGAGCCACTATCATAAAACAGGTAGCTCCAGCTTTCAGTTCACCTATCGCCCTTTGAGCCGAGATCAACTCCAAACCAACTGCCTCTAGGAATACCACGCTGCGTTGTCCGCAATCAATAACAATGTGGTAGACCGACAGCTAGTCCATACCCAGAATTACGTCAAGACCCTTCATTGGCAAGCAGATGAGATTCACCTTGAACCTTTGGCCTGCCACCTCCATAGGACATCCCACACATATAGAAGAGGTGGATACCTCGCCAGAAGTTGGTGTCGTAACTATCAGTTCACACCCTAGCTCTCGCATCACAAGTCCGAGCCTCCTCATGCATTCATTGCACACGAATGAATGGGTGGCTCCTAAATCAAACAACACTACAACCTCATGGTTAAACAATAAACATGAAAGTTGCACCAAGTTACCTAATTGTGTAGCCTCGGTGGTCGTCAGGGCAAACACACGCCCCAGTGTTCTAGGTCGATCTCTAACTAGTTTCTTAGTTGGTTCACCTCCAACTGGTTTCTTATTAGGGCACTAGTGTGCAAAATGTCCAGTCTGATCATAAACGTAGCATTTACCAGTGCTATTGCTCCCGCCTGAGCTGCCAGAGGGTTTAGGGTTGTCCCTCCTGAGATGCTCCCAGCCATAGTTATAGCATTGTAGCTTCCTAGATGAAGACTGCGGTCTGGTATAAGGTTTCTTCTAAGATCTGGAATCTGGAGTAGTCTTCTACTGTCGGGCCACTCTGCTGGCCCCCATCTCCAACTGCTCGACCGCCTTGGCCTGCTCCACCAAGATGGGAAACTCCCAGATCTGGAGTGGTATGATGAATCGGCGCAACTCATGTTTCTTCCTGTAGAAAATTTCCAGAAAACGCAATATAATCTAGAAAATGCACAAATAGTCATCCAAGCTTATCATACAATGCACAGTTACGTAATACAACTAAATTAAGTATGAGGTATAACACCCCTAACCGCAAAAAGGATCATATTTATCATCAATCAGGGTTCGGACACACAAGCACACACTTATCAAGCCAATGCATAATCAATCAACCAATTCATGTTTCATGATAATTCCTACACATCTAGAATTATATTATCACACACCATGGTCAAACATATTCCAAAAGAAATAAAACAATTAATTTAACACACAAATGGCATCAATAGGGTTCAAAAGAAAATTTAACACACAAACTAAAACCTAAGCCCCATGAACATGCACACACAAAAGAACCTACTTTACTAACCAAGTTTCAAGAAGAGTTGGAAAGAGGAAAGAAACCCCATGTAAGGTATACAACCCCATGCATTGAAAAAACATAAACGAAACCCACAACAAGAAGACAACCTGCAGAACCCCATGCACTACACCCAAAAACGTGAATAAGATATAAGCCCTTGCATACTAGAAATGTTCCTTAATGCACACCACAACCGAGTAAGATGGAAGCTAAATGAAACAAAGGGGTTCATGTGGTCTGTAACGTAAAGAATAACTTTATGCATGTTATGGGTTTTTCTACCAAGCAAGTACGTATGCGTGACATGCTAAAATAGTGGAACCAAAACGCTACCCACCAAGAAACAAAGTGGTTCATTCATCAGCTTAAAAGAAAGTGTATAGATAAATGAGTTCGTGAGTGCACTAATGCAACATAAACAACCAAACCAAATATCAACCCCTAGGATTTCAACGTGAATGAAGGGAAAAATAATCACACATCCAAGCCATCGAAGAGTAGAAGGATATATCAAGTATATTCATTAAAACCTCATGCACCGATCAACACAAAATAAAGAAAAGAAATAAGGTAAAGCTTCCCCTACACATGCATGCTTCTCCCATTTCATTCATCAAACAAACAACAAGAAAACAAGAGAAAAAAACAAGATTCCCCTACCTCTAGTAGTAACCTTCATCTTTCGTTTCCTAATCCCAACCCTTCGTGTCTGTCTCTTGGATTCCTCATCTCACCCTTTTCTCTCCCACGCAACATGTCTCCTAAAATCCTCGTCTAGGTTTTGTAGATTTCAAAAGAAAACCCTACACCGTTTTCTTTAGTTTTTATACATGCGTTTTTAAAATATATAATATTCGGTCGTTTTTATTCTCTATCTATAATATGCCAGTAACATGTTTACAAACCATTAACCCTAACCTTTAAACTGATTTATTTCTTTATCCCTTTTTATTACCGAATGCTCTAATGAAAAGATTTGAAAAATTAAAGCACATTATGAGAGAACATGGTACTGCAGAGTGTGGGTAAAGAGAAAAATAACAAGAAACCACATGACCTAACTTTGAAAGAAGAGAGAGAAAACTATTTGAAATTTAGCGGGCCCCACAACTATTTGAAATCTATATTAAATACATCAATCTGGCCATCTAAGATTCAAACCTGCCCTTACCAATGCGAACCATACACATTAATCACTCGACTAAGTGTTCAATCATTATATTATGCACACTACAATATATATAAACACATATATGCAACATTAAATATAATATTAAAATTTAAAATAAATAAAACAATAACTTACATCATTTAAATAATTATCCCACATTTCATATGTACGTAAATAATTAAAAGAAATAAACAACACTTAACTTAAATCAACCCATTAATTATTTCATCATATATCAAAATTAAATAAAATACTTAATTTAAATAATTCCATAATCTCAAACAAGCCATCAATTTTTCTATGTGTTTCCCTTTATTTTATTTTTTTCCGAGATCTTACAAACATTCTATTGTATCCTTCTTATCAACAAGAAGGGTTTGATTTTCTACATTCTAAGCTTAAGGTGTGTCTTTAAGGCAAATGTTCAAAAGGGTATTTTTAATTCATCAATCAAGTATGGTGGTTGTTTGGCCCTAGTTGAAATAAAGTATTCAACAAAAAAAATTTCCTTGATCCTTTCTAAGCAAATCATGTTTAATAGCCATTTGAAATTTGACATAAAACTCGTGGCTCAATCACTTAGGAGTTTTCTCTCATTCTCTCATTCTTGCATTAGCCCAATTTAAGGCTAAAAATAAAGTACTTTAGCATTTTATTCTACAAAGCATAGCCTAACATTTGGCCCAAAATAAAAACTACTCTAATGCTTGACATGCCTCCTCTCATATTTTACCATCCTCTTTGGCCCATGAGAAGAGTATTTGAAGCTCATGAGGATTTTGGCCATCTTGAGAGAAACCTATTTGAATCTTTCTAAGCAAGCCTCTTGTTATTGAGCTTTTGATTGGGCTTGGGACTTGAAGTTCATGTGGGCCTAGAATTGGGCCTAGAATGGACTCATCACAACTAATCTAAAAACAGAATTAAAACAAACTAAAAGTGAAATTAAAATGCAAAAAAAAAATGAAAAGAACTCTGTTTTTGGTGGTTGATGGTGGGGGTGGCTTTTCATTGATGATCTAGATGCTTTTTCAAACTCAAAGAATTCATTTGATCCTTTTCCCTCCTCCTTCTCTTATTCTGCTTTTGCTTCCTTTGTTGCCTGCTCTATTGCCTCATCCTTATGGATGGAAGGTTGTTCACTTCCATCTTTTTGGTTTGTAATTTTGAATGATGCAATGAGGGGATCATCCTCAGTTTCCTCTGATGCACCAATGTTAATATTTGTGTCCTTCTCAATTTCTGTTTTAGCAGCTTCATTGGTGCCTTTCACATCTCCCGAACACCAACATCAGTACTAGTATTGCCGGTTGAATATGTTATTCTTTCTTAGGCACAAGATGATGCTTAGTTTCTATTTCTGTTACTGCTTCTGCATGTTGTGTTTCTGGTGTTGAATTAGGTGCTCCTTGTGTTGCACCTCCAACCCCTCCTTCTTGAAATGGAGAGCCATTTGGGCTTTGTTGGTTACTACTAGCTACTACTGCACGTATGAAATACGTGACTCAATGGACTGTAGGGATTCTTCCAACTTTTTGAATTGTTGGTTCTAATGTTGTGCTCGAGCTTTAGGTTGTGGCTTAGGCGTAGGACCTTGCATGTTGTCCAATGCATTGGTGTAGGTGGCTAGGATATATGCCTTATTAATTGCCAACCTCAGCTTCTTCCTTGGGTGAGAAGTTATCTCAACCCCCTGCATTCTACACAACTCAGTTATGAGGCTTAGAAAGGCAAGTGGCTTGTCAATTCCTCTAGATGCGAGTTCTAATAATGCAATCTTGAATATTTCTTCTGTGATCATATCAGCCAAATCTATTAGATAGCCTTGCATGATGTAGAAAATCGGATGGGCTTGAGGAATGGTGAATGTAACATCTTGTCCGGATATTACGATTTTAAAGAAAATAAAATAGAAATAATACGTCAGCATCATTTATTAAATCTCATTTCCCAAAATGAGGGAAAATTTAAAAACTTCATTACATAGTCAAATAAACTAAATCCAAATCATAAACTTGATTAAATCATAAGTATCACAAAGTGTTTACAAAATTATTCCAAATCATAAAACAATAAAACTCTGAGAAAACTCTTTATCCCACTCTAGTCCTGCTCCGGCTCTATGCCTCACCAGATCCACCTACAACATCATCTACTTCCGTGTACCGCGTACATGGTCATCGCCAAACACAAGCAGATAGGGTGAGCTAACAAAAGAAACATATATATTTATATATATATATATATATATATATAGTACAGTTATATATAATACAATCACACCAAAGGAGTTCCGTCCTTTGATTTCACATCACATGGCCACAACCATATGAACCGTGTTCTATGTCTCCTAGTGATTACTTCAAGATGATTTGCTGCCATACCTATCGGCCACAACCGATAGAGCACGTGCAAGAAACATTGCTATGGATCATACACCGTAACGCCAAGTGGAGTCCCCATATACAGACATAGTTCGCATCGTCCCAAGACTACCAAACTCGTCAGCCAACTACTGAGGAGGACAATCTATCTGGACCCATCCGTACTGGCCACAACCAGCACACTCACATCGGCAACACTCGCCAACCCGAGCCACAACTCAAGGGATATGTTCCGAGCCACAACTCAAGGAACACCAACAAGCCGACCTTTAAGATATCCTAGAAGTCTTGTAGATGATGCACATCATAGCAAGCATAACACCAATCTGCTATAGCAAAATCGCCTGGCGGGGGACACGTACCGCTAGGCGTTGCCGCTTCTAGATCGCCTGGCGGGGGACACGTACCGCTAAGCGCCAAGTGCTAAGCGCCTTAGTCTTCACTACCACTGCAACTATCGCCTGGCGGAACTTCCTCTGTCGTTAAGCGCCACGTGCCTTAGTATTTACTAAACTGCAGACTCCGCCTAGCGCACCCCACCTTATCGCCAGGCGCCACCGTGATCTAGAACCCCCTGTTTCTACGTTGTCGCTTGGCGGGTCGATCACCACCACCAAGCGCTACACCAGTACTTGCGTAGTACTGGTTTTTGTTCAGGTTCAAGCACACTTCACACTGGTTGCTCTAATTTACTTTCATTCTAGAGTACCCCTAATGAAAAACATTGTCATATATAATGTTCCATGCCTTATAGCACCTCACATGTGCATTCATCCCCCAATCATATAGACCATTCCAAGCATGCTCAAACAAAATATAAGTAGCAACTCTAAGAATTTTAAGCACATGGTCTTATGCACCAATGCAATTTAATATTGACACCCATGCCTTCACTAAACCAATTCTCCACATGCGACTAACAAGATGATAGAGACTTATCACATAACCCAATCATGCTTTATTAGAAGTTACTTGAACTAGTCAAGGGCTTATTCATGTATTTTACAAACTCCAAATCAGTAATATTGAGTAATGCATATCTCTAGCTACTGACCTCCAAATCAAATCTCCACCGTTCATATGGAAGAACTACATGTCAAAATTTCACCTAAATCAGACGGTTAACGAACCGGAAAATGCAGTTTTACAAAAACTGCGCGAACCAGAAAAATTGGTGGCGCCTAGTGCCCGAAATCAAGAGCCTGTCGCCTGGCGGTACAAACCCAGCGCCGGGCGGTTCCTGGTCTGCAAAATTACGGAAAACAACGTTTTTCGTGAATCAGAACACCATGCCTCTCTGGTATGGCGCCTGGCGGCCAAAAGGGTGCCGCCAGGCGGTTCCTGCACCTATGAACCTTACCCTCTTCACAAGAACTCTGATATTCATCAATTTCTGACTCCATAGGATACGATCCCAATTATTGGGATTATGGTTCATCCCTAACACTTCCCATTCACGAATTCATTCACATTTTCCCCTTCGATTGCTACAACTATAGAAATTCCTAATTCATCAACCCTAAGATAATATTCCTACTATTTCATCCAATTTAGCCGTTAATTAAATGACTTGCAATGATGTTTGACATCCAATCACCCCTTATCCATTAAAGTTTGCTTTCCCTCCAATTAGAGTCATCCCAAAACATCCACAACATCAAAATCGAACCAAAATTGGTTCGCGTCGCCTGGCGGTTGTTCATCACCGCCAGGCCCTTCAACCAAAACCCAGTAAACTGGGTGAACAACCAAGTGTCGCCTGGCGGTTAGGCTCACACCGCCAGGCGGTTCCACCTCTAGAACCCAAAAATAACACGAAAAAGGCATAGGCCGCTTGGCGGCTTTGAATTCCCGCCAGGCGATTCCTAGAAATTTGCTAGCTTAGAAATTCAACATAACAGGCACAAATTGATAAGTATACAGTATATTCGTCATGCAATTAAACTTAAAACAAATTGTTGTGAATCTCCCCTAACCTGGACTCCTTAGCTTAATTTACAATTGTTATGAATTCTTTCTTGATCACCAATGATCTCCCTTTTGCTTTCTCTCCCAATTCAGCTTCAAAGCTTCACTCCAAGCTCCCTACTCTCAAAATTCGTGCTCTATTTTCTGAGTGCACTCACAGCTTGCCAAAACCTTCTTCTTACCTCACTTTGGCCTTTTAAAAGGTGCCTTAAAGCTAAGTAATTACCCAAAAACGAATTTAAGGTTTAATGGTAATGTTTATTACCATTCATTGATTCTTCATTGTCCGTTTTGCAGCCACCCTTGGCTTCCAATACATCTAGGGTTTACGTTAACCCTTCACATTCAAGCCAAAACCAAAAATAGCAAAAATAAAGTTTAATTTGGGTTCTCCAAGGCTTGAACCCATAAGCATACCAATGTTAAGTCAATGCTAAACCATCATGCCAATTCATGTTTCTTACTAACTAATATAATTCAATTATTATATTATTCCAAAACATGATCAACATATATTTAAAACAAAAACAAATAAATAACACACAATTGGCATATAGAAGACTCAAACCCAAGTCCTTTCACATAATTAAAGTACTTTCAACCACTTGAGCTAGTACTTTTCCACATCATACAAGTTAGAATTTAATGCCATAAAGGCTATCACTACCCGCATTTATTAATTAATTAATTAATTTTCCCGGATCTTACAGTGAGGCTTGATACAGGAGAGTTAGGGATCACGTTGGCAAATAGGAATGTCATCCAGATTTGTGTGATTCTTCGCATGCCAGCTCTTGGGATCTTTTGAGGCTTTCTAGTCCTTCGAAGCTCAAAAGTCCTTCAAGGTACACACAAGAGGTAGTAAGTCTCTCTGGAGTAACATCCTTCATTAAGCTCTAAAATTCATCTTTTTCCTGCTCAAACGTGGCTCCACCAACTCTTAGTAGCTCCCTAATTTTATCTTTATCATATAGCACCTTCTTTCCTCTAACGAAGCATGATCTTACTTTCTCAAATTTTTTGCTAAAGTGGATAAGCATTGGCATAGAACTCTCTCACAATCAACTCGTTATAATAGTTTGCAGGTCTGATCAACTTCTCCCACCTTCTTTGCTCTATCACCTTCGTAAATTCCTTGTATTCACCTTCTTGAATTTCCACTCTCCTTTCAGCCAAGATTGATCTCTCCTCTAGTTGAGCAAACCTCATTTGTTAGGCCTTGGTAAGGAATCTGTATCTGTCATGTCTTTCTTCTCCTCATTAAGGGATTTCCTTATATGGAGGATTCATTCTAGTGGCCTGTTGTGCTCAAGCCCTTCTCCTACTGACTCACAAGTCTGTTGAGTAGAAGATGATGCATTAGTTGGGGCTTTTTTCCTTTTAGACATGGGAATGCTCTGTTAAGTTGGTGGTGGTGTTCTTTACCTCTTTTTTGGCCTCCTAAATGGTATTTTATCTGGCCTCTTCTGTTTCTCAAACTCAAGCCCCTTTTTAGGCCTCCTAACTTGCATTTTCTATGGCCTTATATCCTGTCTTTGTTTCATCTTTGCTTTTGCCCTTGGATTGTTCTTAGGTTCATGATATCTTCTTTGTGGAGCTGGTACAAGAACCTTAAGGGTTGTCCTTGTGCACGATCCATTAATAGATTCCCCAACAATTGGGGCTTCCTCCCTAGTCATTCCTTTCCCCTTGCCTGAAGCTGCAATGCTTTAGCTTTTCCTTGATGTCATTCTGCATAAGTCAAAACAAAAAATTTAATCATAATCCCTACTTGTTTCACAGCTAGGTCATTAATTTTCTATTCATCTTAATGAAATTTACAATGATTGCTCATCAATGTACATGCATGTGGATAAAAACGTGATCTTTAAAGCTTAGATGCACATGCATGACTGAAAACACAACATCTAGGGTTTGATTACTCCAAAAATCATATTTTTTCTTAAAAATGTAGTATATAACTTAAGCAAACTCCATTATCATATTGTCATTTCATTGATAATCACAAATAAAGGTTGTTTGGCAAAGGTGGTTCATGAGTTACGCTTGAGCTAACCCTAAGCATGAAAAAAATTTGATTAGGAGATGATGAACTAATTGAAAGAATTTTTGTTACTTGGATGCTTATGAATGCAATGCAAATGAGGGATTGGATTTTTCATGCAGAGCACTCGGAGAATTTAGGTGTGTGGGAGTTACGAGAGTGTGTAGAGTGAGTGAGGAGTAATGGGTTTTAAAGAGGTGATTTTTAGGTTATATATGTTTCAGTTTGAAAATTTAAACTCTGCCTCTTTAAACTTTTGCTTGCTGTGCTTGAGCACCAAAATTTGGGGCGCAAGCCTAAAACAATTAAATTCAGTTAAAGCCTTGTTTCACTACTCTGTACACTTTCTTCTCATTGTACCTCAACCAATATACCCTAAAACTATATGCATCCTAATTCTAATAATTGGAAAATAGTTATGTACACATAAACTTATACTATATGCATTCTAATCTTAAGAATTGAAAAACATTTAATCACATATAAACAACTTAGGGTGCCTCCCAAGAGTGCTTGTTTAACTTCTTATAGCTCAACACGATTTTTTTTATTTTAGTCCTTGAATTTTGTGAAAGTGGCACTTCTTTCAAAGTCTCCACCATGATAAATCTTCAATATCTACCCATTCACAATCCAGAGTGGTGCCTCTTCAAGCTCTTTTATCTCAATGGTTTTATTCACATCCTTAATTTCATCACCAAATAGGGATTTTCTCACCAATCCATTTGTTGCCTTGAAATTTGCCATATCAGCAAACCAGGGCCTCTCTTTGATTGCTAACAACTTCTCATTAGGGAACGTTTCCATGATTTCCTTTTCTTTACACATGATTTCAGCTTTGGTGAGTCTTGATATATGATCAACAACCAAATTTTCACTCCTTTTCTTGTCTTTGATCACCAAATTAAATTTTTGCAATAAAAGTATCCACCTAATCAGCCTAGGTTTGGAGTCAGTTTTTGTAAGCAAGTATTTGATTACTGCATGGTTAGTGAAAATTATGGTTGTAGAACCGATGAGATAATTTCTAAACTTTTCCAGTCCAAAAACTATAGCTAGAAGCTCCTTTTTAGTTGTTGCATAGTTGCTTTGAGCTTCATTTAGCACTTTGCTGGCATAGTTAATGACATGAAATTGATTATCCTTCCTTTGCCCAAAGATAGCTCCAACATCATAATCACTTGCATCACACATCATTTCATAGTTCATATTCCAATCTGGTGCAGTGATTATTGATGATGAGCTCAATTTGTGCTTGAGCATAGCAAAGGCTTCTTCACATTCTTCATAAAAATGGAATTTTGTATCCTTGATCAATAAGTTGCTTAGAGGCATGGGAATATTTGAAAAGTCTTTAATGAACCGCCTCGGCATGTCCTAAGAAACTTCTAATTCCTTTGATGTTGGTAGGTGAAGTTTTGCTATCAACTCCACCTTGGCTGGATCAACCTCTATGCCTTTTTCTGAGATTTTGTGATCAAGGACAATTCCTTCTTTCACCATAAAATGGCTTTTTTCCCAATTTAAGACTAAATTGGTCTCCACACATCTTCTGAATACCACATTGAGGTTTTCAAGGCAATCATCAAATGATGAACCAAAAACAGAGAAATCATCCATGAATACCTCAATGCTTTTCTCAATTAGATCTGAAAAGATGGAGAGCATGCACCTTTGAAAAGTTGTTGGAACTAATTACCCAAGTAACTTCAACGTTCAAATAAGTGATTAGTTAATTAAGATTTAATAAATAGAGTATATGCAAATTAATAAATGTCTTACCAACACTCTATATTTATAGATGTTCTAGTAGGCCTCTTCCCTTAGTGATTAACTAATAATAGTCCAATCACATTTTAACCTGGTTTAGAACGATAATCCAATAATTAACTATTAGATTTAGCACTTACCCAGAACCAATCGGTTTGTTACCATCATGGATCGGTCCACTCCGATCGGGGCCGCTTGTACATTACCAATATGAGTATTGAAGCATTCATTGCCCAATTAATCATGAATCTATTTTTTAAATCTTAAACTCTAAACTTTAAAAACAAATACCGAATCAACTAGGAACTTTTTTTTTTTCTCTAACGTTAAAGTTTAAAGTAGCCGCCTTTGATTAAAAAAAAAAAAACATAGGAAATATGCTTTGATAAAGTGCTTTACAAATACTGATTTGCTTTCGTCATTGATGAGAAAAACAAATCAAATTGATTTCAATGTTTAAAAATGAACTATCTGCTTTCGCCACTAACAAAATATCACACGGTTGATCTGCAACATTTGACTGTTTCCTCCCAACTTCCTTGGAGATCATTTCCAAGTTGCGTGGATTTTAATATTATTATTTCCTTGATTAATGAGATATTAGCTTGCATGAAGTTTTAGTTAGATTTCCTGACGTAATAGATCAATTTTTTTTCATTCATTAATTAAAAAAAAAAAGTCAGCAAATTCAATGATGCAGAGAGTTTTTTTATATTTATTTTTATTTTACACGTCCAGTTAAAAAAGTAGTTGTGCTTTGGTAGTAACCTTAAACATGTACTAGCAACTAATTTACAAAGAGCATGTTAAGGATTATGTACTATCAAAATAATTTTAGGCTTGCAAATAAAATAAAATTAAAAGTAGTTACGGTAAAAATGGTAAATTTAATTGTATCTGTTAACAAAAAAGAGAATATATATATATATATATATATATATATATATATATATATATATCTAT
>Ga0209589_1005062_pt1 | contig 22537 bp, 26 predicted proteins | sample CowpeawhiteBW_FD_187525 | JGI IMG/M metagenome (GOLD analysis project Ga0209589, IMG submission 187525) | Root nodule microbial communities of legume samples collected from California USA - Cow pea white BW (SPAdes) (version 2) | ecosystem: Host-associated > Plants > Roots > Nodule | place: USA...
ATATATATATATATATATATATATATATATATATATAAAGTTTAAATTAAAACACACATAATTTCATATATATAATAATTGCAAATATTATAAGAAGTTTAAATTAAAATTACATATGTATGCTTTTTTTTTACTTTCAACTTTAAAAAAACTTCATGGTGATCCTCTGCAGATAGTTGATATCTTAATAGACGTTGGTCTTATGATTAGTTTACATTGGACTTTGCCCCGTGGTTCGTGGAGAACAACAGTTGAAACTCCACTATTTTCTAAATAACTCGCAAAGTTTTTTTTTAAATACTACAAACATAATGTGAAGAGATATTACTTATTAATAAGGCATTTAAATAAATATTAAAAAAATAAAATAAAATATCTCACTAAATGGCTGGCTTGACAACAGTATCTCGATAGTTTAACTTGAAAATGAATTAACTTTGACATAGTTAGAGGATGACAAATGGCAATATTCTTTAAGAAGTTGGCTTGGATTTTTGAGTCTGAAGAACGTCTAGAGAAGTGGATTTGGAAAGAAGAATTTCTAACATATTTTAACACAAACAATTTGTCTTACTTATTTACATAGAAAGATATTAAATCATTCTAGCCTTGGGTAATCATTGGAGTTTGAATATCCATGTTGTAGATAACATTGTGAACATTACATTCATAATGAACAATGGTCCACTGTGAACCAATGTCCTTCCCATATCGTATTATGAGCAGTCAGTCCACGTGTCCAAAATCCTTCACAGATGAGCATGTTGAGAATAAAGAAATAAAAATAAAGATAAAAAATAAAATTGTGAAGGAATCAAAAAATAAACCTAGTCCTTCAGAAACATAGTAATGAATCCGCCAATAAGTTATGCAAAAAGTATGGATTGTGGAGTGGCCATGGATTCCATTGTAGGATAATAGAGCGGTGATGAAGAAGATTATGCTTTAATCCTTCCACAAATAGCACATCCTTGATCTCCAAGGTATTTTGTCCACCAACATCACCAGTTCCAATTATTTTTCCCTTGTTGTTATCCCCATATGTAATGAATACTTGTTCATTTCTTTTAAAGTTACTAAACTTCCTTTTATCTCCAGTCATGTGCCTTGAACAACCACTGTCAAGATACCACATTAATTTCCTGGATTTTGAAGTCATCTACAAAATAAGGAAGTAATTTATTTAGGTCCCTAACAACTTGTTTGGGTCATTGGGGTTAGAGAAAAAGAATTACCTAACAACAGGCACCCAAGAATACATCCCATTTGGAACACCAAAATGTTTAATGTTGAAATTATTTGAAGTATGACCCTTTTTCATGCAATAAAAACAAGTAGCAACACATGCATTCATAGAATAAACATTTCCTTTTTCTACCCAGACTCTGCGAGTTCTTTTAGATTTATTTTTATTATTATAATTAGGAGCATACCTATTTCTATTTGGATTTTTCTTAAGAGTAGGTTTTTCACAATTTTTATTTTCTAACGCATCTTCAAGTTGTTTTTCCAAAATACATATATCAAACATGTAACTTTTACAGAAATCACATTCAACAATTTCTTTTTCATTTTTTTCTAAAGTTGAAATTTTATTTTTTTAAATTTCTTCTTCCTCGAGAGATTTTTCAAGTTTATTTTGTAACTCTTTAAACTCAGATTTTAATTTCCTGTGAGCAGTATCTAATTTACTAGATTTAACAAGCAATTGTTGAAATGCATCACAAAGATCATCATAATTATTTTCATTGTAAGTAGAACTTACCTCACTTTTAAAGAGATCATGATCAGCCATTAAACAAAACTTTGCTTCTTCCTCATCAGAATCACTGGAGTTCGATGTACTTGAGGCATTATCTTCCTATGCTATGTATGCCTTTTTCTTAAAAAAATTTATGCCCTTCCTTTTTTCACTTTTCTTTGAATTTAGCAATCTACCTTTACATGTCCAATTTCTCCACATCCATAGCACTTGAAGTTTGAGGATGACCCTTGATTCTTTCTTATTTCTCTTAAATTGATTTTTACCTTTGGCGTTCATGAATTTTGTAAATTTTTTAATCATTAGACTTAGATTCTTATTATCATCATCATCAGAATCTCCTTCTTCTTTGTGCTTTTCTCCTTTGACGACCTCAAACATAAAGGCAACATTTTTCTTTCGTCCTAGATCTTCTTTTTACTTTAATCTACCCAGTTCAAGCTCGTTCTCCCTTAGCTTTCCAAATAGAGTTGCCATTGTCATCGTTGCAAGATTTTGTGACTCTGTGATGGTTATTACTTTTGGCTGTCAAGTCTTGTTCAAAGATTTAAGAATTTTTATGTTTAATTCATCAGTGTCAAAAGTTTCACCTAGACCCGTGAGATGATTGACGATGTGTGTGAATTGTTTTTACACATCACATATGGTTTCTACTTGCTGCATACGAAACATTCGTATTCTTGGATCAAGGAGTTCTTGCGTGCCCTTTTTAAATCGTATGTTCCTTCATGAGTCACTCGGAAAAATGTTCCACATCTCACATGCAATGGTGCAGACTGAAATCCTGTAAAATTCATCAAGGGTCAAAACAAATGAAATAATATTTCTAGCCTTAACATCGTATTGAGCCCGTTTATTTTCATCTGTAGTCCATTGTGAAAAGGTCTTTGGTTGCTGCACATCATTAACAACATTAACAGGAACAAACAAATCATTTAACACAACATCCCAAATACCCCTATCAATAGATTCAAAAATATTTGCATTCTAACTTTCCAGATGGGGTAATTTTCACCAGTAAAAATCAGAAGTCTATTGATAGACGCAACCTCAGCGGAAGTCTATTGATAGATGCAACCTCAGCAAAATTTGGTTTTGCCCAACCATTTTCGAAAAATTTGAAAAACTATCAAAGCAAGCTCTGATACCAATTGAAGAAAACATGCAGCGGAATGCTTAGCGTTTGGACAAAAACTAAGAGGGGGTGAATTGGTTTTAATATTAAAATTAAAACTTTAAAATTTTTCTAAAATTTTACCATTTCATTTAAACCTTAGTTCCTTTAAATCCAACAACAGATACAATAAAGAGATAAGGAAGAAAATTTGACACAAGTATTTATATTGGTTCAGATCAAAAGATCCTACATCCAGTTGTTAATATCTTTAAACAAAGAGATTAACTCAATCACTAATAATAATAGATTACAATAAGATAATCAAGATAATAGGGAAAAGAAAACACCCATCTTGAAGACACAAGAGATGAAAGTAACTTTCTCTGAATCACACAGAGACCTTGACCTAGCTTTCGTAGCAACAACATAAGCACTCAATCTCCTAGAAACCCTCTTAGGAAAAGTTATCGCTCTACTCACACTAGGCTTTTCAAAGAACTTTTAAGAACACTCAGAGAACTGTTTTGCAAACACAACACTAAGACTCTGGCTCTCGAAAAGGTAATTTCAAAGTTGAACTGTAGTTCTTTAAATAGGGGTTTCAAAAATTAGGTTAAAAACTGAACAAACATGTTTCAACTTCCAAGGATAATCGATTATGACTAATGATAATCGATTATTCTAGTACGTTTTCTGAAAACAAAATTTGAACAGGATAATCGATTATCCTAGGAGTAATCGATTATTCTAGTAGGTTTTCAAAAAATTAAAATTCGCATAGATAATCGATTATTGTTAGTGATAATCGATTCTCACTGCGAATTTTCCAAAAATGAGAGAATCTAGAGAGATGAAATTATGTTGTTGATTCTAAGTTAATTAAAAACTCCTTTACAACAATTAACTTATTTTATAAGATAGCTTTAAACATTTAAAAGCTTGTCTTCAATTTTGCTTGGTCATCATTCAAAATCTCTAGGCTTTCTTCTTTTGCCAATACAAAGGAAATGTCAGGACGAGTAATTGTAAGATAATTCGATTTCCCAACTAAACTTCTATACTACTCCAGATCATATATAGGGTGCCCCTGATTTTGTAGAAGTTTAGTATTGGGACCCATGGGTGTATCAATAGACTTTGAACTCACCAATCCAGTTTTCTCTAAAATATCCATGGCATACTTCCTCTGAGATATAACAATACCATCATTGGACTGTGTCACCTCAATACCCAAGAAATATCTGAGTTTGCCAAGATATTTGGTTTGAAAATGGTGACAAAGATGTTGTTTCTACTGAGAGTTGTCATGATTGTCACTACCTGTAAGAACGATGTCATCAATATATACTATCAAGTAAACACATCCAACACTCAACTGTTGATAAAAGACAAAATGATCTGTTTCACACCGAGTCATACCAAATTGTTGAACAACATTGCTAAACTTTCCAAATCAGGCCCTAGGAGACTATTATAGGCCATATAGGGATTCGCAAAAATGACATGCCATCCTAGAAGACTCCCCCTGAGCAGCAAACCTAGGAGGTTGCTCCATATAGATTTCTTCTTGCAAATCACCCTTAAGGAAAACATTTTTATCATCCAGTAGAAAAAGAGGTCAATGTTGAAGAGTAGCCATTGCGATCAATAAACGAATAGAAGTCATCTTTGCCACAGGGAAAAAGTATCTCCATAATACAACCCAAAAATTTGAGTATAACCTTTTCGCCACAAGACGAGCTTTGAGGCGATCAATAGTACCATCAAGTCCAACTTTGATAGTAAACACCCACCTGCAACCAACAATAGATTTCCCTAACAGTAACGGCACCAGTGCCCAAGTTCCATTGTTATGAAGAACACTTAGTTCATTTGTCATGGCTTGACGCCAACCAAGATGGGCTAAAACTTCACGGACAATTTTTGGAATGGTCATAGAAGAAATAGAGGAAAGACATGTATAAAAAGGTAATGATAGTCAATGATAACTCAAAGTAATATAATGGGGAGGGGGATTACGTGTAGAACGCATACTTTTTCAGAGGGCAAAAGCAAGGTTAGACTCGAATGTTAAAGTCGGAGGAGACAATGTAGTTGGCACTTGATTAAAGTCACATGGTGGTGGTTGTGATCAGTTTCGACGACTATAAACCTGAAGGGGTAGGGGAGAAGAAGTTGAACTCGAAGACACAGTAAGAGGGTCACAAACAACAGGAACATTAAATGTACTAGGAATGTTGACATGATTGGATGGAGACAGAGGTGAAGACTCACTCTTAAAATAAAGGGAGAATTCATCAAATGTGACATTTGTAGACACAAAATAACGATTAAGAGAAGGAGAAAAACATTTGTATCCTTTTTGTAATCTCGTAAACCCTAAGAAAACACACTTATGTGATCTAGGAGAAAGTTTGTTAAGACTAGGAATGAAATTATGAACAAAACATGTAGACCCGAAAACTCTTAGAGATAAGGGATGAAAAGGTTTATGAGGGAATAAAATGGAATGAGGTATGTTATTATCCAAAACCGAAGAAGGCATGTGATTAATGAGATAGCATGCACTGAGGTATGTCTATGAATTAAAAGAGTGTGAGTTGTTTCAATAAGATGTTTATTTTCACGTTCAACTACACCAATTTGTTGAGGTGTTTAAGCATGAGAAGTTTGATGTAGAATACCGTGAAAAGCAATAAATTGTTTAAAAGAATGAGAAAGATATTCACGGCCATTATCACTGCACAAAACTCTATGACAATCACTTGTTTTGAACTTTGATCATGTAAACACACATAATTGTTGGTAAAAGAAACAACATAGTCAAGAGAACCAGTTAGACGACTAATGGACAATAAGTTAAAAGGAGACCTAGGGAGATAAAGAACATTATCAATGGTTAAAGAAGGGAAAAGGTCAACAATGCCAACACCATGAGATGATACTCTAGAGTCATCAACCAGTGTAATAGAAGGTAAAGGATTATGAAAGGATAAAGTAGAAAACAAAGATTTATTATCAATAATATGATCAGTGACTCCTGAATCTAAAACCCAAGGACTAAGAGAAGAAGATTCGGTTAGTCCAGCAAAAGATGTACCTGTGTGTGCGAAAGACATAGTGGAACTAGAAGACTGTTGATCCTTATACCATTTCAAAAATTTTTTGAACATAGTAGGTGTATCGGATGAAACAGAAGAATGAGGATCCCCAACAAACGAAGGTGGGGAAAGATCGGTCTAAACAACTAGAGTAGATCGAGGAGGACGACCATGTAATGCATAATAGTTATCAATCTTGTGACCTAGCTTGCCACAATGTTCACACTTAAGACACCATTTTCCTTGTTTGCGAGGGCGAGTCCGGTCATCATGGTGAGATGCCATAATAAATCGAATACAAAACAAAAATGCGAATCACACAGCGGAAGCAATGAACAAAACAGATCCCAATATTAGATGATTACAAATTCCTTAAAATAACATAAAGAACATGGAGCAGAACTTCTAGAAACGTCTCAAAGCACAAAACAACTGCAATCACGTGAAATCTGAAAAATTGTGCAAGAGGCTTATGGCTTGAGACTTGGGGCTTAGGAAAGAAGAACTACTGCAAGAATGCCTTCTCAATCATAAAATTCGCGAAAGAGACTTGGGGCTTAGGACTAAGAGCTAAGGGTTTACGAAAGAGGAACTATTGCAATGATCCCTTCTCAATCATGGATTGTTTAGCGCTCTAAAACCATGTTAAATATATAGAAAATAGGATTTGAGATTAATCTCCCTTGTGTATAAACCACACATAGGGTAATCTATTTATAATAGAGAGAAATACAACTAAAAAGAGTAACTAAAAATAAAAAGAGTAAATAGAAGATATTGTTTGATATTGTGATTAACAATAACTAATAATATCTTAACAATATCAAATAATATCTAAACAATATCTAACAAACTTTAACATTAACCATTAATACAATTATATGCGAGTCTTTCTACTATTGTGCAAAAACTTACTTTGTGGTAGTACAAAGAAAATCTCCACATGGAAAACAATTATGTGTCCACATTTAATGCATTATAACATTAATGTTATCGTTCATGTATGACAATTAATATAGCAACGCGAAGCATCCTTTGTGACAATCAACACACTTGTTCGCACTAAATGATTGACATGTCAACCTTTAATAGACTAGTTCCAATGACTTCACTATTGACGAGTGAAGGATTGCGTTACAATGCAAAGCTTACTTTAAATCAGTGCAAATCACATGAACACATTGTATCGACTAACATGTTCACATTCAATACTTTAATTATACATTGGTGGAGATCCTTTGTGACAATTCAAAACATCAATTGATGCAATCACAATCATTGAATTAGTTCTCATGATGTTATTAAAATTCAATAATGGCTAGCTCTTCTCTATCAATAAAGATTAAAAATGTATAGAATTTGATCAAGCACATTTATTCATCTTGAACAACACGGATGAAGTTATTCTTTATATGTCCACTCACATTGATGAAATCAAGTTGGCACACCTATGAAAGAATGAAAAAATGGGCACATAACAAAACTTCCTTATCTTAGTTTGGGAAAAAGGTTTACTCTCAAACTGATGTATTCCAAAATAGAAGATGAACAAAGTAGAGTTCAAGTTGAGGTTAGGCATTTTGCTAGTTCAAAAGACAAAAATCCAATTACAACATCCATGAGTTACTTCAGAATAATAGAAGACATTTGGGAAATTGACTATGTGACATTTAAAGTGTCACTCTTTAAATGTAAATGGGTTGAAGGTAATTGAAGGTATAAGAGAACAAAAGTTCATCTTTAAAACCATCTTTCCATTCCTCCTTTTGAGGCTAAGAGAACGAGAGTTTCAATTCTCTTGGAGAACGAATGTTTGTCTTTGGAACCTCGTTTACATTTCCATTCGACTCCACTATTTTGACCCCAAGTATGCTAAGATAACATTATGTTAAGATAACATCATATGTTAAGATAACATTATTAGGGTCAATTACCTTAAAAGACGTACTTGGATGGTTACGGAAGAAAAATGTATCTAAATTGTCCTTAATTTCAATTTTTAAATGATGTGAGATTATTAGACAAACCGAGACAAATGTGAAAGTTAAATTAGATATAAGGAACAAAACTTATGGTCTTTAAGATTTTGTATTAAAAGTAATGATATAATCTCCTACATGAGTTCATGATCATTTGTGTTGAATCTCCATAATAAATCTCTCCTAAAGATACAAGAGAAAAGAAGAGTAACAAAACGAAACCATATAGAAATGAAATATTTGCTGTCACATAAGATGCAGCATTAAATCAACGTAAACATACAAAACGTTTAATCATACTCAGATCTCAAAGTCAAGCACTCAACAGTTCCCCCACATATTCAATAGTCCTGTTTCAGGATTATTTATACTTCTTGAAAGCAATTCTTTTTAATAGAAAAACAAATTTAGTTGGATAAGAAAGACAACATAGAAGAAATCCAGGATAAGATCCTGAACAAAATTGAAAACAAATACAGAATATCACTCTGCTCATCTGTCATGGAATTCCCCTCAAAGAACCCCAGATAAAGGCATAATCAGTCCTAACCTATGATACATTTAAATGCAACAAATCTTCTTTAGATGATCCAAAGGAAATTTTGTTGCTTTAATGGTTGCTTAATCCAACTATATGTTAGGATTTCAGTTTGAAACCTCAACAGAACAATGACTATGGACAAAATCCTGAGGAGACAAGCTTTGCAAAAACCCTGGTCGAGACTTTCCAAACACACATTATATTAGAATAAGTATTTCATCATCTGCTCAATTGTGATTTAAAAAGTATTTTATCAAATCTTCAAGGACATTATCAAATAATAAAATTAGACCAGAAAGAGGTAACCTTAAATTTCCAGGAGGTAACAAGTTCGTCCAAATCTTCCTTTTGTAGAAAGAGTCAAACAAGAAATCTACCATCCTTTCTAAATCTCCGGTGTCAAACAAGCAAATAAAGTTTAAGAAGAAATAAAAAGGTTTAACAAGGGATATTCATAGGATAATGCCATATTAGAGTTAACACACAAATTAGCCCACCAAATACACCAAGAACATCAAGTTGGTACTCTACACGTTTTGGATATCAAATTAGTACAAAACTGCTATGCAATATCACCCTATAATACTTCAGAAATGTTGTAAAGGCTGCGATGGTCACTGCCATGCAAGGAAATTAGCTCACATGCTTTATCAAAGAATAAACATTGCTGGCCTATAGATTTTTTTCCCACAACTTTCTATTTAGAAAAGAAATGTCGGTGATCTTATGTAGAATATAGATAATACCAATTTACAATATATAAGTGGGTGCAAAACTCATCTTACAAGTCAGTTTTACAAAATTAAATTAGGTTTAAAGTTTACTTTTTAAGATAGTAGCATATTATTTTTAACGTATCCTAGCGAAATTGGTTGTTTGTCTAGTCTATACTATCAAGCTTCTATCTAATTACCATTGATATCTAATTTCACATTCGAGATGTATATGTCTCGGTGTGAGAATGTATCGAAGATCCAACTTGACTAAAAATAAGTTGAATTTAGAGTATATAATTTAATATAAATCTTATCTTACAAGTCAATATTGTAATGTTAAGTTAGACTTAAAACTATTTTCTGAAAAAAAAAATATGCAATTTGGGAGTGCAGCCTCATTGTCAAGACTTTTGTGGTCTGCAGAACTAAGATCGAAATTTAAAACCATGAGAAATGATTCTGCACGATTCTGCACATTCTTCTCGATAATTTTCATTGTTTTTTCCCTACAGAGGTTGTTGGCATTATCAACACATCTTCAACATCTATGTATAGCAGCACACAAGTTAAACCACATTCATCTAATCCTCTTTAGCTTCACATGCCTATTCATCTACGATGCCTCCCAAAATCACTAACACCACACTCCATCAAATTGGAGCATCACACGCATACTGGGATCATTCAGCAACAACATATAGCAGAATCATCCACACATACCCAAGTACCTTACTAAAATAATTAATATTTTATTCTAAAAAAATAAATCGAAAACCAAATTTCAAATTTTATTCAAAAAATCAAATCAAAATCAAAAGCTTACACCAAAATCATAACACTTGCAGCACAGGTCTCTTCCCCAGCCTTTTGATCTCCCTATCCATGTTGCCAGTGAGCATGAACCCGAACATCTTGAAGTCACACAAGAGGGACCAAAAGGGGTGTCTCAAAGTCTCTGGGAAATTCCTCTCAACGAACAAGTGACTGTAGAAGGCACATCCATAGCCAGAGAAAGGGACAAGGAACAAGAACCACCAACTGAAGAAGACAGAACAAAAGAAGAAGAGAATGCTAAAGAGAGTTCCCACGAAGTGCCAGCGCCTTGTGGAAGCCTTGGAGTGCTGGTTCATGTAAAAGGCCCAGAAATCTTCCAGGCTCCTGAAATTCATGGCTGCAAGGGAACGAACCCAAAATCCTGAGGTACCCAGGTGTGAATTTGAAGAGATTGAGGCGTAAACGATTTCTGGGTGTCGTTGAAATTGCGGATTTGGAATCAAAATTAGAATCTTGTTGGTGGAGGATACTGTATAATTTCAGGGACAATTGTTGACCGAGACTTGAAACTTGAAAGGTGAAGTGTTGTGTTCTGGTTGGTTCTGTCTTCTGCTTGTTTGACCTCTATTTCTTTCCTTTTTGGCTTTTTATTTTCTTATTCTGTATTAAGTCAGTAATTACTCAATTAATAAATATTCTTTTTGAAAGTTATATAGAGTGAATTCAAGATGAACATCTTAAATCCTCCCGGAAACATTTTATAAAATAAAAAAAATATTGAAACCAGGAAAATAGTGAATTGAATTTTTAAAATAATATTTCAAAATAACAAAAAAATGTCATATATATATATATATATATATAATTACAATCAATTTGTAATTCGTAAATTAGATTTTCTATTCTAAAAACTTCGGGACACTTTAATTACTATTAATTTTCATTTTTATGCATTTATGTAACAATAGAAAAGAAAAAAGAAAAAAAATATTGAATTAGAATGTTCATTAAAACTTTTTAAATTTTTCGAAAATCATGATATGGTAAATGAAGTTATACAAAATGTTAACTTGACAAATGCATTAAATGTTTAATGAAGATAGTCAAATTTTGAATTGATAGACACCTTGTCAATTGTAGATCTTGTTTTATACAAACTCTCGTTTTGTAATTGGTTACAATTCAATGATATGAATTCTAAAGATATTAAGAGTCAAGATAATAATTTTATACACCGGTGCATTTTGGACTTAATAACTCACCCTATATGAAGTGGTTTTAGTGCAAACAAGATATATGAAGATGCGATGACATTTTTTAAATTATGTGAACTTTTATGCCTTAATTTTCATTTCAACCGAGGAAAAATATATTTTATGCCTCGGTTATTAGTGCAACCGAAGCATATGTTTCTTAAAATTTTTCACATCCCCGCTATTTTGAAATTTTTAAATTTCATCATCACTTTTATGCCTCAGTTCAAATTTAACCGAGACAGATAATAATAAATAGGCCTCAGGCCTTACTTAACCGAGGCATATGACCCAAAATAGGCCTCGAGCCTTTTCCAACAAAGGCATATAAGGATTTATGCCTCGATTTTCAATTAACCAAGGCAATAAGTATTTCTAAGGTTAAGAAACCCAAATCACAAACAATATCGTCTTCATCCTCGCGAACAATTGTGCGTCTTCTTCCTCTGGCCAGTGTTTCATTCCTTCACCGTGTAACAGTCGTGCCAGCTACTCCTGCTCGTATCACCACCCTTGTTTCGTCGTTGTTGTGTCGCCTCTATTACTGCCATTCACAGTTTTTGGTTTTGTCCCTCCACCACATGCGGTTGTTGCTACGTCTCAAAGGTGGAAAGGGAGGCTTCAGGTGGCGGAAGGTCGAGAGAATGAAAGGCCGAAGAAGAGCAGAAAAGGGTCGAGAAGGTGGCAGAGGACTTTCTATACTTTTTTTTTTAATTTTTAGGGCACATTATGCCTTGGTTGTCATCAGAACCGAGGTAGTAGTGATGGGACATGCCTCGGTTAAGAATTGAGATAGAAAGGTGACCCTTTTTTGCTTCGGCTGGATATGCCTCAGATCTTAAATCGAGGCCAAATGGCCAAAATAACTGCGGTAGAAACTCTTTCCTGCACTAGTGATATTTGTTGTTTTTATACTAATTGTTTTATAAACTCAGACTATTTTTATTTATTGATCAACACGGTCAAGTTTCACCAGTAAACTATCACTACAATGTATAAAATGAGTATTTTTTGGACTTCAACCACTTCTAGCTAAATCTGAGTATAATTTGGACTATAATTGTAACATTTAGGTCGAATATTACCAATTTAAATAATAAAATAAAGAAATGTGAATAAAACCTCATTTATAATACTTTATTTCCCAAAAACATGGGAAAATTTAAAATCTTTCTTACAACGCTAAATATTCAAAATCCTCAACATTATAAATATCAAATAGAAACTTCATGTCTGATAACACAAGTGAATACAAAGTATTTATAAATCCATAAAGTGATAAAAGCTCTGCTAAAAGACTCCCCAAGCTAGCCCCGCTCTGGCTCTATGTCTTACTAGTACTACCTACAACATCATCTGCTCCTGTGTAACGCAATACATAATCATCGCCAAACACAAGTAGATAGGGTGAGCTAATAGTATAAAAACATATATAATTAGATATATAAACACACACACACATCAAAGGAATGCTATCCTTTGATTCCATACCACATGGCCACCACCATGTTACCTGTGTTCTACGTCTTTAGATGAATACCTCTAGATGCCTTGCTGCCACACCTACAAGCCACAACTTGTAGAACACGCCATGTCGAGTTCCCAATACAAACAGTTCATAATGTCCCAAGACTACCAAACTCGTCGGCTACATACCAAGGAGGACAATCTTTCTGGACCCATTCGTACGAGCTACAACTTGCACACTCACACCAGCAACACTTGCCAATCTAAGCCATAACTCAATGATTCGTTGTGTTCATACGCCATCCAGAGCCACAACTCAAGAGATGTCACTCTAAGCCACAACATGCCACATGTTTAACCTCTATCTCGAGCCACAACTTAAGGGATACCATTCCGAGCCATAACTCAAGGAACACTCCAACAAGTCGATCTTTTAGGTATCACCAAAAGCCTTGTAGACCATGCTCAATTCAGCACACAACACTATTGCTCTACATTATTGCCTGGCGCTGCTCTAGAGTCGCCAAGCAAAACTTCATTCGAGACCGCTTAGCGAGACACATCTGCCGTCAGGCACCAAACACCTTACCTCACACTACCTCTACAGATATCGCCTGGTGAGACGACCCTCACCGCTAGGTGCCACGCATCACAACAACCCCATGGAATTGTAGCCATTGCCTAGCGGGTAAAACCACACTGTCAGGCGCCACATTAGTACTCGTGTAGTACTGTTTTAGACACTACAGAACCCTTTACCACCTTCTCAAATCATTGCAGTCCCATTTAACTATCTAATTTTAGGTAATCCCATCATGATCTATGACTCATATGTCATGGTTGCACCCTTTTCCATTTATTCAATATTTACACCTTAGCTTTATATCTATGGACTCTTTAAGTCCTGTATTTAACCACACTTTAGGATCCCTATTCACTTTCACCACACCACTGCCTAATCATGCACAATACCATTATACAATTTCCATTTGGAGTCTTCCCCACCTAGGAACCTTATCATAGAATAAACATATATCTCATATCCAACTAATGCATCTTCACTTAGTACCTCCAGCTCCTAATTGTACTATAACTCTCAATCCAGTAACACTTTATTTTAATATGACTCTTTATTGCACTATTATTATTATCATGATTCTTCCAACTCTCTATTAACCCTCAAATTAATTCATACTACCATTTATATATATAACCACCCTAGACCTCTGTGCAGACAATTTCTCAATTTCATGCTTAGCATTAATCTGATTCCCAAGAATCACAAACCCTCTAATGCACCTCACAGCCACGCAAGTTCCTTATTCTGCATTGACACCTGACAGCTCAATTAGTACCGCCAGGTGGTGCATAGTATTCTAGGAAATTCCCAAACTTTCCAGCACCTGCAAAGACCCCAATAAACCTCAAAGTCCATCTCTCTAAATATCCCCATGATTCAACCATCAATCAGGCTGCCAATGACGTGTAATACTAATTTAATTAGGTAATTACAGTTTCCTTAGTGTAATTCATGCATCCATTAATCCTAGACGCACATTCCAATCCTTTCCAAACCTTAAAATATGTTCTTATCATTATTTACTCAATTACCTTAAACAATTGTAGAATTTAACAACCAAATGCATCTAATATTCAACTTATAGTTAAAGCTAATTTTCCCCCGATTATAATCACCCAGAATCACCAAATTAACGAAATCGAGCCAATCTTGCTCGCGTCGCTTGGCGGTTGTTCATCGTCACTAGGCGATTTCTAGTAGAAACCTAGAAACATTTATACAATAGCATGCGTCGCCTAGCGAGCCTTCAACGCCATCAAGCGATTTCTGGAAATTTTCAGAAACTCGGAACAGAATCCAAAACAGCAAAGCAGAATATTCATACAGTCTATGCAATTCATGTAATAATTATAATTACTATAAAACACGAATTCAACACCCCTAACCTGGATTCCTAGCTTAACCTTGATTACTTTGGAGTTCCTTCCTTGATCACCAACGACCTTCGTTGCTCTTTCTCAATTTAGCTATCCCTCTCACTCATTAAAACCAACGCTGCTCTGAAAAATTTCTCCCCTCACAGTACTCTACAATGGCAACCTCCAAAAACTCACTCTCTCTCCCTTAATTTGCCTCTTAACTATACCTTAATTATGTTTAATGGCTAAAAAAATGAAAATGCATTGATAAGAGTTTTACTTGCCATTCAACCACTATTAGAAGTCCCACATCGACTAGAGATAAGACAATATCATAGTATATAAGTGAGGTGCAAACCTCACCTTACAAGCCGGTTTTGTGGGGTTGAGTTAGGCTTAAGATATTGTTTGATATTATTAAGATATTGTTAGATATTGTTAATCACAATATCAAACAATATCTTCTATTTACTCTATTTATTTTTAGTTACTCTTTTTAACTGTACCTCTCTCTACTATAAATAGATTACTCTATGTGTGGTTTATACACAAGGGAGATTAACCTCAAACCCTATTTTTTTTTATTCTCAACATGGTATCTAGAGCTTAAGTTATTTTTTGGCATTTTTTTGTCGCCCATGTCATTGCCGCTGCCTCCGTCGTCGCCGCCACTGCCTCTGTCGTCGAAGTCGCTGCCTCCGCCGTCGCCGCTGCCTATGTCGCCACTGTCGTTAGAGTGTTAGTTCCGATCGGCGACAACATGGTTTTGATCGCCCCAGCTAGGTGGCCTCAACGCCGTAAGAATCGTCGTCATCGAAGCAATGACGCTCCCTCATGCATCGTTCGAAGTCGTGCCTTCTCCATGGCGTCTTCCGCTGCCTCTTCCAGTTCTGAAATCTCTTCTGGTGTGTCTGACCCTTCCATATACACTAACTATGTTAATGTACACTTATCCATTGATAAGTTAATTGGCGCTAATTATACCACATGGTCATCAGACGTCCGATTATGGCTTAAAAGTCAAAGGTATCTTGATCATCTTGCCCTGAAAGCACCTGCTCTCTCTCCTGCTGAGGTTGACCGTTGGGAAATCATTGATTCTCAATTATGTGTGGTTCTCAAGAGTACTCTTGATCCTTCGTTAAAGCAACTTTTTTGTTCCTACGAAACATGTGCTCAAATCTGGGAGCATGCCAAGTTATTATACACCAATGATACTCAACGTCTCTATGATGTCTGTTCTAAATTTACAAATCTTATTTCCTCTAAAAATTAAGCCTCTATGATTGATTATATAGGCAAAATTCATGCTCTTTTTCATGACTTCAATGAGTTATTGACTCCTTCCCTCGACCCTGCCACAGAGATCGAGCAATGCTCAAAGTTTTTCATGCTCGGAGCATTACACGTCTTTGCTGATAAATATTCACATATTCGTGACCAAATTTTGGGTTCCTCGGTTGTCCCCACCTTGAGTTCGACCTATTCCACTCTTTTACGTGTACCAGAACAACCCAACACTGATACATCTACTTTTGTTTATGATTCTTCTACGTTGGCATCTCACCATTATGATCGGACTTGCCCTCGCAAACAGGGAAAATTGTGTCCTAAGTGTGAACATTGTGGCAAGCTCGGTCACAAGATTGATAAGTGTTATGCTTTACATGAGTGTGAACATTGTGGCAAGCCAGGTCACAAGATTGACAAATGTTATGCATTACATGGTCGTCCTCCTCGATTTGTTGTAGCTGTTCAGACCAATCTTTCCCCACCTTTGTCTATTAGGGTTCCTCATTCTGTTTCATCCGATACACCTGCTTTGTTCAACAAATTTCTCTAATGGAATTTGTTCAGCAAATTCCACTACATCTATCGCTCACACATGTACATCTTTTGTTGGTCTGACACAATCTTCTTGTCCTAGTCCTTGGGTTTTTGATTCAAGATCCACTGATCATATTACTAGTAACAAATCTTTGTTCTCTTCTTTATCCTCTCCTAATCCTTTACCTTCTGTTACATTGGTTGATGGTTCTAGAGTCTCATCTCATGGTGTTGGCATTGTTCAAATTTTCCCTTATTTAACCATTGATAATGTTCTTTATGTCCTTAGGTCTCTTTTTAACTTGTTGTCCATAAGTTGTCTAACTCGTTCTCTTGATTGTGTTGTTTCTTTTACCCACAATTATGTGTGTTTATAGGACCAGAGTTCAAAACAAGTGATTGGCATAGGATGTGAATCTCATGGTCTTTATCATCTCCATCCCTCTACACACGTTGGTGTAGTTATGGAGTCTCCCTCTCTTCTTCATGCTCAATTAAGTCATCCAAGCCTTGCCAAGTTACAACAGTTTGTTCCTGCCTTGTCCAAGTTGTCTCGTTTGGTATGTGAGTCTTGTCAATTAGGCAAGCATAGTCGTACTTCCTTTCCTCATAGTGTCACACGTGATGCTTTGCCCCCTTTTGCCTTGGTTCACTCTGTCATTTGGGGTCCTAGCCACGTTAAGTCTACTTTAGGTTTTCAATACTTTGTTACTTTCCATATGTACTTGGTTATTTTTAATGAAAAATCGTTCGAAATTATTTCATACCTTTCAATCTTGTTTTAATGAAATTAAAACTCAGTTCGGTGTTTCTATTAGAGTTTTGCGCAGTGATAATGGTTGTGAATATCTTTCTCATTCTTTTAAACAATTTATGGCTTCCCACGGTATTCTACATCAAACTTCTTGTGCTTATACCCCTCAACAAAATGGTGTAGCTTAATGTAAAAATATATATCTTAGTGAAACAACTCACACTCTTTTAATTCATGGAGAGGTTCTTGAACATTTTTGGGGTGATGTTATTCTTACTGCCTGTTATGTCATTAATCGCATGCCTTCTTTAGTTTTAAAGAATAACATACCTCATTCCATTTTATTCCCTCATGAACCTCTTCATCCCTTACCTCTAAGAGTTTTCGGGTCATCATAATTTCAGTCCCGATTTTAACAAGCTTTCTCCTAGATCACATAAGTGTGTTGTCTTAGGGTTTACAAGATCACAAAAAGGATACAAATGTTTTTCTCCTTTTCTTAACCATTATTTTGTGTCTGTAGATGTCACCTTTGATAAGTTATCCCTTTATTTTAAGAGTCAATCTTCACCTCTGTCTCCATCCAATCTTGTCAACACTCCTAGTACCTTTAATATTCCTATTGTTTGCGACCCTCTTATTGTGTCTCCTCCACCATCAGATCATGCTCCACAGTCAGCATCTCCTCCACCACCATGTGACTCCACTCAAGTGCCAACTACTCTGTCTCCACTGGCTCTAACACCTGAGTCTGACCTTTTCATTGCCCTCTGAAAAGGTATGCATTCTACCCGTAATCCCTCTTCCTATTATATTGCTTTGAGTTATCATCGATTGTCATTACCTTTTTATACATGTCTTTCCTCTCTGGCTTTTGTGAGCATTCCAAAAACTGCCCGTGAAGCTTTAGCTCATCCGGGTTGGCGTCAAGCCATGACATATGAACTAAGTGCTCTTCATAATAGTGGAACTTGGGAATTGGTTTCGTTACCGTCTGGAAAATCTATTGTTGCTTGCAAGTGGGTGTTTGCTATCAAAGTTGGATCTAATGGTACCATTGATCGCCTCAAAGCTTATCTTGTGGCCAAAGGTTATACTCAAATTTTTGGGTTGGATTATGGAGATACCTTTTGTCCTGTTACATAGATGGCTTCTATTTGTTTATTTATCGCCATGGCTGCTCTACAACAATGGCTTTTTTATCAACTAGATGTTAAAAATGCTTTCCTCAATGGTGATTTGCAAGAAGAAATCTATAAGGAGCAACCTCCTAGGTTTGTTGCTCAAGGGGAGTCTTTTGGGATGGTATGTCGTGTTCGTAAATCCCTATATGGCCTAAAATATTCTCCTAGGGCCTCTGGTTTGGAAAGTTTAGCAATGTTGTTCAACAATTTGGTATGACTCGAGTGTAGGATGTGTTTACTTGATAGTATATGTTGATGAGATCGTTCTTACAGGGAGTAACAACCATGACATCTCTTAGGTGAAACAACATCTCTGTCACCATTTTCAGACCATAGATCTTGGCAAACTCAGATATTTCTTAGGTATTGAGGTGGCACAGTCCAATGATAGTATTGTTATATCTCAGAGGAAGTATGCCATGGATATTCTGGAGGAAACTGGGTTGGTGAGTTCAAAGTCTGTTGATACATCCATGGATCCCAATACTAAACTTCTACCAAATCAGGAAGAGTCTATATATGATCCTGAGCAGTATGGAAGATTGGTTGGGAAATTGAATTATCTTACCGTTACTCGTCTTGACATTTCCTTTGGAGTTAGTGTGATAAGCCAATTTCTTAATTCTCCATGTGAAGATCATTGGAATGCAGTCATTCGTATCTTGAAATATGTTAAAAGATCTTCTAGAAAAGGATTGTTATATAGTTATAATAACCATACAAGAGTTGTTTGCTATTCAGATGCTGATTGGGTAGGATCTCCTTTTGATAGAAGATCTACATCTAGCTATTATGTCTCCATTGGTGGTAACTTGATCTCGTGAAAAAGTAAGAAACAGAGTGTTGTAGCAAGATCCTGTGCAGGAGCAGAATATAGAGCTATGGCCTTAACTACCTGTGAACTTGTTTGGCTCAAGCAATTGCTTACAGAGTTACAATTTAGATATGTTACTCAAATGATGTAAGACCTGAGAGATTTAAATAATTATTTAATAAATGCGGGTCGTAGAAACCATTAAGGCATTAAATGTGGAAGGTTATGACGTGGAAAAGTGCTAGCTCAAGTGGTTAAGAGTACTTGGATGCTTAGGTGCCCTCCTTCAGGGCCTATATAGGAAGCCTAACTATCTTTTGGTCCAAATTACTTATAAGGCCTATAAGTCCTTCAAGACCAAATACATGGCAAAAGAAAATCCTATTCTACGAGGCCCATAATAAAATGGCCAAAATTAAATCCTAATCTAATATTTACAATTATAAAGTCCTAGGCTAGGTCTTCACATCCTCCTTATCCCATGTGAACTTCAACTTAGGCCTAACATGTTTAGAGGAGGCCCAGTCTTCTTGTATCCTTTTAGTCATAACTCTGGTGGGTAGTCCCTTAGTTAGAGTTATCTCATCATCCCTTCCCTCTTGAGAATGATTTGACCTTAAATCTAGAGACCCTGCCTCATCATCAATTTCACCTACAAAAGAAATTAAGTCAATAATATTAAAGTTGGCATGGACTTCATATTCTCCAAACAACTCTTGCTTGTATGCCTTTTGTTCACTCTCTTAAGCACTTTAAAGGGACAATCTCCTCAGGGGCTAACTTTGGACTTTCTTTTCTTAGGAAACCTATCTTTGCTTAGGTGAAGCCAAACCCAATCCCTTTCTTCAAAAATAATTTCCATCATTACTTTATTGTTGTATCTAGCATATCACTCAATTTTTGCTGGATTTGACTTCTAACACTTTCATGTATTTTCTTGATAAAATCAGATTTTGCTACCCCTTCTTTGTGAACAAAGTCAAAAGTTGTGAGAAATCGTAGCAAATCCATTGGAGTGAGAGGATTGAAGCCATAAACAACCTCAAAAGGAGATAACTTATTCATCCTATGAACTACTATATTGTAAGCACACTCAATATAGAAAAGGTACTCTCATCCCAAGATTTGTGGTTTCCTTTAAAAAATGCCCTTAGCATAATAGAGAGACCTATTGACAATTTTAGGGATGACAATAAATACAAAGGTTAAGCTTAGTTCCTAGCCTTGACCAAAATTTTTTACAGTAGTGGCTAAGGAACTTACTATCTCTATCAGATACTATGATGCGGGGTAAACTATGAAGCTTTACCACATCTCTAAAGAAGAACCTAGCAAGGTTGATAGTAAGTTCCCACGATTCTACTATCCTCTTCATTGTGTGTGAAAAATGTAGGAGTCTTGGAGCTTATTTTGGAATAGCTCCTACTCCTTAAATCTCTTGTATTTCAACTTGTTTTTTATTAAGATGCCTAAGCTCTTCTTCCAATGTGGCAAGATATTGATCTCTTTCCATTCTATCTTTTTCTTTTAGAAAAGATTTTTGCTTTTTCAAATTCTTTTATGATTTTAGAATCATTACCGATTTGATAGGAAGGTGTCTTAGACATCTTAGAATTTTCTTTTCTTAAAAAAAAATAAAGACTTTGGTCTATAAAGAAATTTCAAGGAAGAAGTAAATAATAAGCTCTTTGAGTTTTCCTACAAGAAAGAGAGGTGAATCACTTGGATTTCTTACACAAGACTTCTTAATTGAAATTAAATCAAAAACTAAGATGACATAAATTAAGTTATGAAACAAAAACAAAGCAATAATTGAAATCTAAACTAAGCATTCTAATGATGAGGCTTGATGTTGCAAGACACATTCACCGTCTACAAATGTTTTACTATTTGTTTAAGGTTCTAATTAAGAGATGAGAGAAAACCTAAGGTTCCCCCAAGAAACTTAATTAGTCCAAGTTACACAAGTAAAAAACTTAAACAAATACAACTTAAAAGTAATACAATCAAATGAAACGCAAATTGAAAGTCTTTAAGTGTTTCACTCCACTCCTTTTTCTTATAGCTCACTCAAGTGTTTGTTTTGATTTTTCCTTTGTGAACTTCACTTATAACTTAGAGTTCCACCCCTTAAGATGCTACCATGAGTAATTGGTCCATCTCTAAAGAAAGCCTTCTACCAAAATGTAACCCCAAAACCAAAAGAAAACAAGGAAGAAAGCAAGAAAAGCTCAATTGAAGAAATGTTAAACTCAAGGATTGAATAAGTCAAACATACTCAAAGAATAACAAAAAAAAATGAAAAGCAAGAAATTAAAGGTATAGAAAGAAATTAGGCACACAAAAGAAACTCCTAAAGAAAGGTACTATACTTGATTATAAAAATAAAAAACAAGCTAGAATTCAAGAGTTGCTTCTTGTCTCTTCAAGGCTGAATACTTTTGGTGCACTAAGACACTCAATAAGTTCAAAGCCAAGACATAAATGTGCAATAGTTTCCTTATTTTTAAACTTCAAAGTTAAAGCACACAAACAATTCAAATTGCAAATGTTAGTAATGATTCTAGTGCACTCTTTGACCACTTTCTTTTGCTCTTCTTTTCTAATTCTTTTTGGTACATTTCTTTCGTTCTTTTTATGCTTTGTTCTTTCTTTTAACTACTTTTACAAGTGTACTTCTTGGCACTAAAATAGATTCACCACTACCAATTCTTCATGATATAGCTTGTAATTAAAACAAGAAGAAAAAAAAATAGTAGAATGGAAACTTAAGGAAATAAATAATAGAGTAAGAACTTGAAACAAACACAATGGAAACTTAACTCTAAAGAACTTGTCAACAACTAATTAACAAGTATAACTCAAAAGAGAAAAATTTAAAAGCACTCAAAAGCACAAAAGAATTAAGAATTGGTGATTAGGTGATTAAACAAGCACAAGGAAAATTCTCACTGGACATTAAGATAACCAAGGTTATCTAGATGTAAAGGTGCATTTCCAAGGCTCCAAGACAGAAGAGATTGTTCATGATGTGATCCCAACAAGGCTTATAGCTTGGGTCAACGCCTAGGCCCAAATCATGCTTAAGGCCCAATACATGGCCCACATGCATCTCAAGCCCAAGCCCATCAAGAGGCCCAATAACAAGAGGCATGTTCAAAAAGATCCAATTGGGCTTCATTCAAGATGATCACAAAATCAATGGGCTTCTCACATTCTTTACATGGGCCAAAGAGATCACAAAGACTTGAAGAAGTGCATGTAAATCTAGTAGTGTAGATTTAAATTGGGCCATTGTTTGGGCTTTGCT
>Ga0209589_1005065_pt1 | contig 22526 bp, 9 predicted proteins | sample CowpeawhiteBW_FD_187525 | JGI IMG/M metagenome (GOLD analysis project Ga0209589, IMG submission 187525) | Root nodule microbial communities of legume samples collected from California USA - Cow pea white BW (SPAdes) (version 2) | ecosystem: Host-associated > Plants > Roots > Nodule | place: USA...
ATATATAAAAAATAAATATATATATATATATATATATATATATATATATATATATATATATATACTATAAAAAAATTTAAACATAATTATTTGTATTATAAATATTAATAAATATACGTAAATTCTTCATGTAAATTTCGTTATATTTATATTGAAAATTTGGGATGACATTTTCATTTTCAATTTTTATTCGAATGAACTGGTTTCTTAATTTTATTCCATGGGCTCTGATTCATGGATATCCCAAATAGCAGCCCATACGTATAGTAATACTAGTGCAAGCAACTTGCTAACAAAAAGTGCCGAAAAAAGACAGAGGAATCAAATGAAAACGAATTACTCTTTATAAATGATGGGTGTATTTGGAAAATAAAATACAGATTTATAACTGTTTATTAATATAATAATTTCACGAATTTTTGTAACATAAATAATAAATACATAATATTATTTTGTAATTAAATTACAACTATACTCTCAGTCTCTTAAAGTACACAGATACATGAATTAGGACTTTGAGTTTGTGTTTGTCAAAGGTTATATGAAATGGAAGTGCTTCTTATGTACCAAACATGATGTCTATATTATGACATTAATGTGTACTTTTTCTCCTTGATTGATGATCTACAAATAGGTATAGAATTTGGCGTTTTGACTTATGAGATCTTAATGAAATAGAACATTATGATAAGATAGTGGATAATCAGTTATTTTCCGGATGTATAGTATGTTGGCTGAATGGGAAACACAATGCAAGTTGTTGTGCCCTTAATATATGGAAAACATAAGCACATTAACCTCAAATCTATAATTGTTCATAATTTTCATTCGTTGTAAACATATTATTTCTCATTAATATAGCATGAAAAATAAAATATTGATTTGAAATACAAACCCAATGAACAGGACAAGATTTTTTTTTCAGAATATAATGGATTGGATAAACGAAATTTATTAATTCATTAAAAATACAGTCCAAACTGATCGATTTAATAAAAGTTCACTCTAATTAATTAATCAATTAACAATTTTTTTTCATGAATATCCAATTCATCTAGAAAAGTTATATTTAAAAAAAATATATATTCTATAAATATATTTGGAAAAGGTAATAATTAAATTTCATAAAACAGATATAAACATGATTATTGAAAACTATTTAAAAAGACATTGTTTTAAATATATATTTACGAAATGTGGTAAAAATTAATTTTGGTATGCACATATCAATAGAAGAATTCGTTATATTTTTAAAAATAATGAATACATTATTAATCGTCCAACAATATATTATTATTTTATTGTCCGCCATCATAATTTCTATACTCCTCTAACTCTATCAGAGGAAAAATGATGAGTTTTCCAACATAGGGTAAGTAATTGATGTGTCTATTTTTCTAAATTAAACAAAAAAAAAAAAACATAAGTCTCTATTGTCAACAATAAGTTTCAAGATCTTGGAATTTCCATCTTTTACTTTGAGCCCATTTGACATGATGAGCATGAAGATGGGTTAGATTGTAGTGTCCCATCGATTACGAACAAACTTCCAACAAGTGGAAATGCAGATTACGTCCAATAAAAGACTAATGATGGGAATTAGGAATTTAGATGTGTTACCTTTTTTCCTTTTTGGTTAACCAAGCTGATCCAATTGTTTTAATTTTTGGTCACTATCATCTTATTCCTTTTCTTAATTGGGTCAAACAGTTATCTGATTTCTTGATTTTAGTCCATCGCCATGGAGATAATTAGTGGGCTTTTACAAACGGTGGCCCATAAGTTGTGATTCACGGGAATCCCAAGAAACAGCCCAAAACACAATCTTTGTTCTACCACGATGTCTAGTCTCGCTCCTCGCCGTGCGACAAAAATATATACGGAACTTGCTAAAAATAACGATGACAACAAAAGCAGAGAAACCAAATGAAAAAGAATTAGACTCCTAAAGCGATAGATATACTTAAGAAAAATAAAATACAGACTCGTAATTGTATATTAAAAATACGATTTTCTTTTTTTTCAGTTCCAAGAGTGAGAGCGAGTTTTATCTTGTAGGAGAAGATGTGAATGAGGCTTAACGTGGAGTTTAGTTGGAAAGTAAGGATGAGAAGAAACGAAAAGTAATAATAGAAGTTTGACATTAAATAAAAGTTTGGAGTACTAGGTATATACGGCATACAATAATTCTTTGAACAGGGAAGAGGGGGTAACCTTTACTTACTCGCACGTACCCTTCTTTTTCTCTTTAATCACATTCCTAGGAACATAACATCCAACCTTTCACGTTTTTATGGGCTCCACAATCAGTAACTCTTGTCTACTATTCTCCATGCAGGTCTCTCTCAAAACCATTCATTCATTCAGTCATCGTTCCTGAGTTGGTTTGAACAGGGTAGATAAGACTGCAATAAATTTCACAAGAAATCACATGCTATTTACAATCTCTCAAAACCATTAATTAAGGTGAAGATTGAAGATTGCGAACAAATATTTTCCACCCTGTCTCGGACCCATCTAAGCATAGGTGTTAATAGAGTGAAGACCTTTTGTTGCAAACTAACGAATTTGATGCCGATGAAGTGACAAAGCACATGTTAAGGTACACGGTAAAGTCCTTGGGTGCTCGTGATTCCAAGCTTAGCTGTGATGGGGCCAAGCCAATTCTATTTTCCCCTGCAACAACATAAACCCATGCATATATACCTAACATCTGTGCGCCTTCATTAGTGTAAACTTGCGATACTGCGTCGTATCTCACCATAAGTATTAATGAACATTAGGGTACCCACCCACCAAGCTAGTAGCTACATTAAGGAGATCGGTTGTTCGAGTATTGAGTCATCAAAACGTATGCCTATTGTCGGTGTAGACCTATATCTCATACCAATATCTAAACATGTTTTTTCTTCTGTCTTTTCCGATTTCAATGTTAGATTTTTTTCTATCCCAGATGCTTTTCGTTAATCCCTGTCTACCACTTAATAGGTAAACCGGTGAAGGCTATGTTTAGTGGACCATGTTTTTTGATTTAGCATTTGCATTCAGAAAATGCTCCATAATCCAAGTTGCTGTTACCACCTCTTTCTGGTATAACGCACCATGAGCTCCACTACGAAGTTGGGAAAACTTTAACCGTGACTTTGAATGGTGTTTGGTAAATTCGAGAAAGGTTGTTGCTACTGCCATTTCATGTCCTTACTACTCGTAATGTCCCTTCAGCTTTGAGTGCAAAAGTAACGTGGGTGCATGTGCTCAACAGAGCCTGCCAGGGGAAGGTTGTTACCACAGTTAATGTGAAAAAGAAAAACTAACTTCCCATAAATATATGTATATGTTTTTTTCTTCCTTGGAGCGTGGTGGGGTAACATATCCCATCTCCTACTTTCGTTGTTCGTAACAAATACCAACCAATCTCAGTCACAGAACATGGGTAGCCTCTTTTCAAGACTGAAACCTCTGATAACATCAACACCTTGGCCCAACCCTCACATTTCACATTTAAGACTTTCTTTTAACCTTTTCCACCACTCTATTTATTACCAGCTACCCATCTCCATGCACACGAAAATCGAGAGTCCAAGTCAAACAAAGCTTACCATTTATTACACAACTTGCTACCAGCGCCACAATTCTCCAACAATTTTGTTACGTTACAGCTAAAACAAAAATTTTATATTTATGTATTATCAAGTATAAGGTCTGAAAATCCCCATTGAAATAATGATAATACATAGCGGGTCTTATCATCCAATGATGGAATGGCGTGGACACCTTGGTGCCTCATAATTAGATAGAAGCAGTTTCCGTGTCCGAATGTTAAGCTGTGAGAGACCACAAAAATGATCATAAGATTAGTAAGAAAATTGGATGCTTTCGATGGCTTTATTAGTGAGGCATTGAAAATAAAAAAGAGAGAAAAAGAAAAAAAAATGGTGAGGTGTATGAAATGGGATAATGAATGAATAGAGGATGATCACATGCGATGCCTGGTAATAGAGATACAGAGAGATACGTACAACGAAGGTACTACTGGTTGAGATGAGAGGCATAGTTAATGCATAGAGATGGAGAAGAAAGAAAAGCACGTAGGTAGTGATATATTGGGTGTGAATGGTGACAGTAGAGTAGTTATTCTGCAGAAAGAGGGAAGTGCAGAAGTCCTTCCACATTTAATATTTTCTCGACCAATTTATAGCTGATTGTGACCCCTGCTTCTCCATTGCTACTGCCCTCTCTCTGCTGCATGCCTTTGCTGCGTTGCCTACATTGTTAACAGGACCACACCCCAACCACTCCCTTTCTCTCCATCTCTCATCACTTTCATTTTTATCATCCTAACCTTAGTCACCACGCAAATTATACAAACCTTTTCGATCTCTATTTTCTCAACTTTTACCATGTCTAAACTCACACTGTGATTCAGGAATCTGTTGCTGTTTATGTGTTCACAATCCACAACGCAATTAATATAAAAAATTAGCACAATAAAATTTTTACTATTAATATTAAATTTCGATAACTTTCTCTTATAACATCAAGTGTCATATTCTAAGTGATTTTGAAATATTAAGAATGAGAGGAAGGTAAAATAAAAATCACTTAGAAGATGATATCCAAGATTGTAGGAAGAAGTTGTCTGAAATTTAATAATCAAAAAATTATTTTTTAAAAAATTATGTTACAGTTAGGGTTTTTTCACGATTATATATCTTTATGTAATAATGATATTTTAACGTATTTTTCATTTACTCACTTTTAATCTATTACTTCAATTAGATAATCATCGTATCACACTATTAAAAAGTTAAAATATATAATTAAAAAGTTATTGAAATAATAAGTTAAAACTGAATTAAAAGAAATAAATTAAAAATAAAGGAGAAACAATTATATATTATTGATTGAATATAATAATTAATATAATAGATAGTGGTAAAAAATTAAATTTAAATTAACTTGTCATTTTAATATTTTTTTAGTGAATGATTTTAGTAATCTCTTACAGTCTATTCTCAATTTGTTTGTGTACAATTTTTGTTCCTCATATATATTTCGATTTATGTATCACTTGGTGCAAGTATTAGTTAATTTATTGAATAACATAATCCGTTCTAGTTCATTTTTACAATAAGATCTTGTGGTATGCAAATTTTGTGACCAGAGAGTTGTGAGGTTGAGTTTTTAAAAGAATAAATTAGTTGGATTTTTATATAAATATGCAGAGTTATTTTGAAAATTAAATTTATCTTTCCCGTGAATATGTACGATTTCTTAGAATTATTAAAAAAATGTGATGACATTTAAAACATTGTTATAGTATACAAATATTCGTATATTTTTTTAAAATTTTAAAATAATTACAAAACAATATGTTATTTAATGTCATCTGTTGAAATTTTTTGTTAATTAACCCAAATCCACTGAACCACTTGGCTTGATTCAGAGTCCCATAAATCTTGGTACTTGTGAAGCAATTTGATGTTACTAATTTTGACTCAATTAATGAAATCATCCCCTAATGCCTCTATCTCTATGTGGGTGATATTAATTTGCTTTGTTTCTCTTTAATTAGTTAAGTACTAAAGAAAAGATATTAATAAATGCGGATATTTTCTGAAAATAGCTAATTTCTTAAATTGAATTAATTGAAAGCAATACATTTATGTTAGAGCTCCCCACGAGAGAATCAGAATTTTTCTAGAGGATTAATTTGGTTTTCTTATTAAAGAAACATATACTTAAGAAAACTGTAGACATATATTAAAAAAGTTAATTTGTCGAACTTTAACTATTCTCGACACAATCTACTTTAAATTACTAACATTGGTGTCATGGTTCACGATAACCAAATCTCATAGTTATTTAAAAAACATTTTTGTAAGAAATAAAAAAAAAAAAACAAACTCAAACGTTTATATTATCTTCACAAGAGAAATAATAATATAAATGGAGATATGATGTTTTTAAGAAGCAGTTTTTAAGTCCAAATCAGCCCTATAAAACCGATTTACATATACAAGCAAAACTTTTTTACTAACCCATTTAAACGAGAGTTTTGGATATTGGATTTTATTTTTAAACTCATTGGTTACATGACTCATTAAAAACGATTATTTTATAGTTTTTTATCTCTAATATTTTTGGTTTTTTTTCTCTGCAGTAATTTTTTTTTCCTTGAATTTGTTTGGCTAGTCTTTAAAAATATGAAATAAAGTGGTTTAAACAATGTTTAATGAACTAAAAAAAATCAAAACTTATCGAAAGTATATAGAAGAAATGTTCATTAAAAGATTATAATAACGATGAACGTGTAACATTTAAAATCTTTTAATATTATTAACTGTTGTCTTAAAATAAATAATGTCCACAATAACGTTTTAAAATTTTTATTGTCCTTCACTCATTTCTAAAGTTTAATGTTATTAAATTACACGTGTGTGCTGTCTTTTGTCATATAAGCTTGGAATGGGTTAATTTTACCTTCCTGTGAACCTTTTCTATAGATTATCACTTAATCATGTTTTTTTTTTCTTTTCAAAAGATTGTTATTAATAAAATATTGAGTAGATAGATATTAAGCATCATCATGTTAAAGATTTTTTATCAATTAAAAATAAAATGAATTTATAATATATAAATAAGTGTGAACTTCATAAAATTACAGTTAAAATTTATGATGATAAATGTTTTTCATTATTTTATAGTTGAATTTGTATAGTAGGTTGGGACCTAAGAGGAAAAAAAGTACAAGAAGAATGGTACGCCAATATATGATTAGAAATTTGATTTGTATGAATGAGGGTATTGAAGTTGTAAAGTTGTAAAGTTGTAAAAGAAAGTGATGAATCGACAAAAATGTGATTACCTACGAAGATAGTCATATGTATAAATAGATTGATGTTGCTATGAAAAGGGTAGAGTGGTGGTGATTTCTATATAAAGAAAATTGTTATTAATCATAAGAATAATAATAATAATAATAATGCAAAAGAGAAAAGATGAAATAGAAAGGACATAAAGTTGAAGAAAAATTCTCCCCCGTGGTGGCAGCAAAGTTTAATGCAAGCATGTGAACTCCTGCATTCAACTGTCAACTCATAACATTGCATTGCATGTGTTTGTACTATCAACTCAATAATTCTTTATCCTTCTTCCACGCTCCTTTTCATTATTCTTACAACTAATAATAATCTCACTTTAAATTGCTATTTCGATACCAAGAAAATGAAAAATAGACCCACCAAAACATGTTTTTACGTCAATAATAAAAAAAAATACTTTAAAAATCACTTAATATCATTTCAATGATATATATGTTAAGTATTTCGAAAGATGATCACTCGACATATATATCACCAATGAGATATAAACTCAACTCACACATAAGAAATTGATAATATTCTTATCCAAAAATTTTAAAATAATAAATTTATGAGTCTTCAACTTTATATGATGCTCAACTCTTTAATTTTACTAAATATAGGACTTGAATTCACGTTTAGATTCCCAATAATAATATTTAAAATCTTCTTCATATCTTATATTCATGAATATTCATGAGATACCATCACACCAAATACACACGAAATATTTTCACAACTCACAAATAAAAAAGATGAAAAATATCTTAAAAGGGAATCTAATAACCTTTTCCTTCTCTAAATTCATTCAATTGCAATTCTAATATATGAACCTTGATAATTAATATATAAAAGAAAACAATAAATTGTTTACTTTCCTCTCCATTTAGTACATATTTTAATAATAAATCTCTCACAGGCCGGACTTTTCTATTTAAATAAATCAGAAAAATAGATTTAGACATAATTTTGACATAATAGAGGATTATAAAAAGGTATCAGAAATGGAACCTGCAACTCTCCATCCTTGGTGTTGAAAATGGTGCCAAAAGAGCATGCAATGTATTGATATTATTTCATCACGGCCTATGAGAAATGGGTCGTGTTAAATCTTTCACCTTTTCATTTTTATTTAATTTTTGTGCAAATTTTCTTAAATACTTCGTGGAAACATGGGAAACTGCGGGCATGCTTCTTCTTCTCACTATTCTACCTATTTCCACTTTCACAACTGTAAATATAAACGACAAAATATATTTATTCATTCCGACTTTTAGTAAAATCGTACTCCATATTTCTTTCTATTTTCTATCTTACGTCATTTAGAAAAAACAAATTAAGTGAAGTGTGAGTTATGAATTGAGAAAGGTACGTTGATAGAATAAAAAAAATAGTTTTTTTAATTAATAAAAATTATGCAGGACAGATAAAGATGAAGGATGTTGCATGTAATCAGTGTGTGTGAAAAATGAAGAATGAGCAAGGCAGTGCGACGCTTTCCTCATATATTAAAAACACGCCAGCAAGTTAATTAATTACTCATAAAGCTTGTTTAGAGTATAATATCAATACAAATTTTATCTTATAATCTGATTTTGTGGGACTGAGTTAGATTTAAAATTCTTTTATTGACATATTATTAAAGTCATAGTTAGAACCTATTCTAGTCAGATTTTTCATTTGTTTAGCCTATTGTGTCATCCACTATCAGATTACCTATTAATATCTAATTTCATACTCCAAATCTATATACTTTAGTTTGAAGTACTTTCACTAAATCCATGCATTATCCTCGATATATTCGATATATATAGAATGCAAAGAAAAAAATATGAAGGTGTGGGAAAATAATTTATTTTGTTTTCTATTTTGATTTTTGTTTATGTTTTTTGTTGTTTAATTTGCATTTTTAATTTGTTTTTGAAAAAAATTTAATAAAAGATATTTACATTAGATTTTAGGATTTGATTCGATAACCGGAACGGTCATAAATCTAAAGAAATAGGAGTTATGTTGATATGAGTGGATTGTTTCTATGATTTACTAATTGAGTTGATTTTGAGAATTGTTTCATTAAATCTTTTCTAAAAGAGTTTTTAGTTGTATTAGCTTTTAGCTTTAATGAAAAGGATAAACCATCATGTACCATTCCTAATTTTTTTAGTGACTTGCTCATGTTGTGTGTATACTCTAATATCATTTATTTTACATCTTAAGTGAATGTGAATGATCTGATATGATTGAGGCATTTCTTATTTCTAGATACTTGGTCAAATAAACTTACTTTAATATTAATCCATTGGTAGTCCCTTTAAGCCTTAAATATCTTTTTCTTATATGAGCTTAAAGAGAAAAATATCATGTTTTCCCTCATCTTAGGAAGCTAGGAAATTATGTTAAGATTGCTTGGGAAATAAATGGCAAAGATGAGTACCTCACTCACAAATATAATAAAAATGACAAAAAGAAAGAAGAAAAAAATGATGAAAGAAGTTTTGAAAAAGAAAATAAAAAAGTATTAGTTTTCTCAAAAAAAAAAAACAACAAACGAAAAATATATATTTTAAATTATGCTCCATTATTTTTTTATATTTATTTCAAAAATTCAAAAATCTTAAAAATTTTCTTACCTCCTTTGAAAAGTTCCTATGATCTTTTGGTTGTATATTTTTTGAAAGTTTGTAAATGTTAAAACTTTGTTAAATATTATGAGTGTTTACTTGTATTGATAGTTTAAGTCAAAATATTTAAATGAATTTTAGTGAAAAAATATACATTTTAATCTTAAGTGATATCTTTCATATTTGATTCTCAAATAAATTTAAAAGGTTAATTCATGAATGAAAAATATAATTTTTCTATTTGTATATACACAATAAATTAATTCATGTAGTACAACGTACATATAAAAAAAATAACACATAACAAAGTTTTGAAATTATTAAATTTTTTTCAGAAGTGTAAAACAATAAATATATATACTTTCATTTAATATTTTATGAATAAGAGTTAGACACATTATTTAATATTTTTTAAAACTACTAAATTTTGATAAATTTTTTTATAACATGAAGTGTCATCTTTTAAATAACTTTAAAATATTGAGAATAAGAAAATGAAAAAAATAAAAAAATCACTTAGAAGATACAACTTAAAATTGTATAAGAAAATTGTCAAAATTTAATAAAAATAATAATTATTGATATTAGAAATAATAAGTGTGTAGAGAGAAATGGGCCATGGTGTCTATGGAAAGGGCAACAAGGGGAAGTTCTTAGCTCCCTTAAGCAGCCATAGGACCCCCAAGACGGTCCTAAGCTAATTTGATTTGTCCCCACAACCCCACATGAGTCTGTTTCTAAATCTACCACTTACTTTTCTCCCCAAAGCTATCCATAAATACCACCACCTTCCCTTTTCCCTTTCACAACCTTTCTCCAAACAATGGCTCTCAGAAAATCAACTAAACTCCCTCAACCACCACTCATCAAGCAAATCCTCAAGAGGTGTTCCAGCTTAGGCAGGAAAGACGATCATGGCCTTCGCTTGGACGTCCCCAAAGGTCACTTCGTTGTCTACGTCGGAGAAAACAGAAGCAGATATATTGTCCCTATTTCCTTCCTCAATCGCCCTGAGTTCCAAACTCTTCTCCACCAGGCAGAAGAAGAGTTTGGCTTCGATCACGATAAGGGTCTCACCATTCCATGCCAACAACACGTTTTCGAGTCTCTCACCTCCATGCTCCGATGACGGACTTCACTTACCATTTTTCCTTTTTATAAGGACCACAAAACCAAGCTGCTTCACTGCTTCTCTGACTTTCTCTTCTTCTCTTCACCCTTTCTTTCTTTATATGTATAAACCAGGTTTGTATTTTAGAGCATCAAACAATGTTGTTACTATCTCCTACTTTAGATTGTAAATGTACTAGAAACCACCCATTTTTCCCACAGAGGTGAACCATCCAGTAATGTACCCTGTTGGAGAATTAATTAAGAGAACCCATATATTATTATCTACATATATATACATACACATATATGTCTATGTTGTCTCTCTACAACTCTTCTCTTCCATTTCTCCTTTCTCTCTCTTCTGCAACATCTTCCTATAAATATGCACTCTATATGCTTTTCAATGTTTACACACATGAACACATGAATAATGCTCTTTGTGAGTGAAACAACTTTTGTATTTTCAGTCAATAAAAAAAATATTACGATAAAAAAAATTCAGTCTATCTTATATTTCTTTTATAAACAGTTATATTACAGTAAAAATTTATGAATTATCGATTAATAAAAATTATCGCATAATATAATTTATGACGATAAAATAATGTAACCTTTTAATATAAGTAATTAATGAACTATTTTACTGGTTAGCACGTGAAAACTAGTTAATTAACTCTAAAGCTACAAAATATCTCTATATATGGTGAACAATATTTGAGTGGCGTAAAAAAAATATACCTTATCAGTATAATATTCGTCCAAGGTTAGATTTTACTATTTTATTTGATGCATCATCCGTGTCTGCTCTAAATAATATACGCCACACACACGAACAGTTATGACCGTTGAAACTTTACAATCAGAGATCACTTTGATCGGACTGTTTTATCACGAGAAAGAGAATTTTAATAGTAAAGTTTACATTCTTTCTTCCCTTAAAAATTTTGACAGTAATACAAATTTGTTCATAAATTAAATTTCAAAAACATAAAATAATACTGTGAATACTTTGTTACACGAACCAATTGTTCTAACTTTATATTGGAGAGAGACTATATATTCATATAAAATATTATCTATCTTGAATGCAAATTTTTGTGATTTTTTTTATCTAATATGATATTTAGTTTTTTTTTTTTATTTTGAAGGTTTATTTGTGGTATTGACTGTTGGCGAAAATGTTGAGATAAGTGATATAAAAAAAATATGAAAGGCACATGATTTGAAAAGAGAGGGTCCCTTAGCACACGGAAAACCAAACTGTAAAGTAGGAAATTGAAGAAGGCCCAGGGTTTCACTCTAACCTGCGGGCCAACATGATGACTACCATACCTACACTACACCCTACACTGTTATCATATTCACCTCCTTATATTGTTAATATTCATTTCTTCAACCAATATATATTAAGCAAAACCTTATAAAATAAGTTAAATACTATTTTAGTTCATAAACTTGAATATGATTAGATTTGGTTTATCAATTTTAAAAATAAATTGACATAACTCATTTAACTCAATTATATTAAATATTTTGAATATGTTAAATTATGTTACATACTAATATTTAAGTTAAAATATATCAAAAGAGTATGTATAAAAAAACTTAAATGTATCTAGACATATCAAAAAATTTAATGCAGTTATATTAAAAAAAATTATACTTATTCATTTTTTTTATCTTAAGAATTAAAATATATAAAAAGTTTGGGAGAATAAAGAATTCTAATAATTTAAGAGTTAAAAACATATTTAACCAAAATCAATTACTTTCTTGACTTAAAATTATATTTTATTTTTTTGCATTTTACTTTCTAAAAGATTAAATAAATATTTTTTCTATCTTTTTAGAGTGTTCATTTTTATAAAATCTATCCAAACTAAACCTCAAATTAATAATGTTCGAGTCGTGATGAACTTGGTTTATTGATTTAAGATTTTGAATTTAGTCTTATGAAAATATAAAACGTGCCTAGAAGAAAAACACTGCATTAAAAAGTATAAGAGTAGAAAGGCTTTAGTAAAGATATTTAATTTTTACATGTTAAATATTATATATTGATATTAATATTATAATTTCATTTTTTACATATTAATGGTGTAAAACATTATTTATTATAAAGATTTTGTCTTGATTAACCAATAATAAAATGATTTTTAAAATAATGTTTGCTGGAACTCTATAAACCTATCATGTATATTAGTTTCATAGATAATTTTAAAATTTGTTTACGTTGTTGGTATACGGACTAATTAGTCGTAAGTATATTTTTAATATATAAGTGAAAGTCAAAAACTGGTAGTCAAAAATTCAAGTGAGTCAAAAAATTTTATGTTAGATAAAAAAAATAAAGTTAAACATTATATAAGAATAAATATTCATAACACTATTATTTTAAGATTTTGGATGTCAAAGTGATGTCAAATATCTTATATGTGTAATCGGTGTCAAATTATTTTGAATAAAAAAAATAAAAGATGTATCTCTTATATAGTATTCTTGTATTATCACTTAATTGGAACACCTCATGGGTTTATATATTTGAATGTATGAAGTACCATTAATTGCAAGTTGTTAGGGAAAACATCAACATGAAATACAAATAATAGCTTTTGACATGTACGCACATTCGTTTCGTTAATCAAATTATTTGCTTGTTTAAAAATATTAACTTTCTACAAATATTTTTTAGATATAACCATTAAAAGTTAAACAAAAGGAGTTGTGCATTAAAAAAACTAAATCAATCTTGTGTGTTGTGTGTGGCAAAAAAAAAAAAAAAGAGAATTTTATGGAATAAGAACAAGATTGTTTTGGTGGAGCAAGATTATATATGAGAGTAGTAGAGGTTATATAATGGGATTACGTCACATGATTTGTCTGGATTTTTGATGGGATTTGCATTAAATATGACGTAACTTATACATTACATAATTTTTTCAACATTTTTCTACAAGTGTAATATATGAGTGAGGTAATAAAGAAGTGGTGTTCAGCCAAAAGTCCTAATTTAAATAAGCATAACCATAAATTAAATATTTATTAAAAAATAAAATAGATATCTTTTATTTAACATCTTAACTCAAGACTTTGTGTTAAATATAGGATTATGAAAAATGTTTTTTCACACCAAGGAAGGTTATGTTTGCTTATAAAAATTTAATGTATTCACACATTAACGAGTGATGAATATTTGTATGTTTGTTGTTGTTTATTTTTTTGATTCACATAAATGTATGAAGATGAATATGAAGAAGAGAGGTGTTGAACCATCTTCACTTAATCGATAAGATTTGTAAGGAAACAAAGTAATATTACTCAAATGACCATTCTTTTACTCTTTCTACTTCTGCTTCTGCATCTTCCAAATTTTGTTCTTACAAAACACTCCATTTGATTGTGAATATGGAAAGATTTTACTTTGACTTTATTTTTTTATTCTCATTTTTTATTCCCTAACGTGGTTTAGGATAAACTATTGATTCTTTTAAAAGAAATGATAATATTATATTAATCAATAATTCACACTAAATTATGTTAGAGAATGAAATATAAGAATAAAAAAAAATGTAGTTGTAGTATCATTGTTTGTGAATATAAGCGTTCGGAACCAATTCTCAAAATTTTTACATATTTTCATAATCGATTATAATATGTATATTAATTTCCATAACTAATTATAGAGGTTTTAATATTTTAATATTTTAAGAATTGATTTCTTGAATATATTAACTTTGTAGAATCTATTCAATGGCTTTTGATATATTTAAAATTAATTCTTCTTTGTCAAAGTAGATTATTTAGTTTTAATTTGTATATGTATTATAATAATTATTGTTATCATTATATTTAAATTTATATCACATGTATTTTCAAGAATAATTTTTTTTTTAAATCTATTGTATTCATCAAATCATACACAAACTTTCATTTCAAATAATATTATTTTTCTCTTGATCCAAACAGCACCACCTCTCAAATTCATCCATTAATTCTCTCAAATCCTCTCCCCAGTCAAAACATATCCTAAATGATTGACAACTTACTTTTTAAGGTATTTAATCATTAAAAAAATCAACTTATATATATATATATATATATATATAAATAAAGCATGTAAAAATTTTATGGAGTCTCAAAATTAATAGTACCCTTAGATTATATTTATTTATTTTATTATGTGAAGGAGAAATTCATGTTTATATTTATCTTTACGAGATAGAAATATACTCACATGCTTATACAGTAGTATTTTTAAATGTTAACTAAATATTTTGAAAAAATAATTACATTAAAAGGGAGATAATATTTTAAGAAAATTGAGTTTTAAAAATTAATTTATTTTCTAATATTAATACCAAAGAACATGAAATAACAAATAACGATAACATAAATACATTAATATTAAATAATTAGAAGCATACTCAATAGTTATCTTCCAAACTATTAAATTTTTATATGAAATAGTATTTTCTTCTCATTTTTTATTTTAGTGCATTTAAAATTTTAAGAATTCAAAATAAACATAAAGATGTGATGTCTTAATTCAAAATAAACTTTAAGTTATTGAAGCATTAATTGGTTTTCATCTACTTAACATCGTATTGTGTAATTTTAGTCAATTTTTTTAATAAATATTTAATAAATTGAAAAAGGTTTTGTAACTCTCGACAAATTTTTATCAATAAAATGTAACTTAAGACAATTTTTTATCAATAAAAGTTAAATCTTTTGTAATATATGTATCGGTAAAACTCATAAAATTTATCAATAAATTATAACTTATATTATCAAATAATATATCTTATAATTAATTTTTTCAATAATTTATAATTTTTAATAAGTCTTATAAGAAATATTTATATATATATATATATATATATATATATATATATATATATATATATATATATATATATATATATATATATAAAGGGAAGATGAGGAAGAAGAAAAGGAGGAGAGAGAGAAAAAGGAGAAGGAGAAAGAGGAACATAAACCATGATAATAATGACACATTAACACCCTGACTATGGTGGTCGCCAAAGAGAACTAGAGACGATGATCGTGAACGAGGTGGTGATGACAACAATTGTGGAAGGCGATGAAGAGAGGAGAAAGAAGGTGAAAGGAAAGGAGCAAGAAGTAAGGGAAAAAATGAAGAGAAGGGAAAAGAAAAAGACAAAATCACAATATTTATAACAACTAAAATTCATCAATGATTGTAGATGGATATTTAATAACCATGTATCAATAAATTTTTTATTATCAATAATTACTGACGAATATCACACTCTATTAATAAAAATGATTGATAATCATTTTACTAATAAATTTTTAATTGTGAATAATCCGTGAATAAATTCAAAGACAATTTTTTGCTATCACTAACTTTTTTACAGTAATTACACGATCTTTTAATATAACTTGAAAAATAAGGTTAATTAATCTCCAATCCTATTTGCCTCTTAGTTACCTTTAACTGATATATTAGTATAAAGTTCTTAAATTATATAGAGAGAGTGTTAAAAGTTAAAATTATTTAAAGATAACAATTAAAATTAATACCAATTTTTAAACACTATTTACAATATTGTCTGACTAATTTCCTACATAATTTCGGTTTTATCAATTATTTTATAATTTTGTAGAATAAAATTCAAAATAAGGAAATATTTTAGTTACATATAGATAATAATGACATTTGAAATTGTTTTCTTTCTACCTAAAAAAACCGTTCTGTTGTTAGGCAGATAAAATATTAATAATCTCACCAAAATAAGCCCAAACATCTACATATATTGTTAAAAGTCTATAATGCCCGAAGAAGTTCGTCCATTAATTTCCTTATTTGTGATGATATCTAGAGTAATTATTTTTATTTAGTTTAAAGATTTGTTTTAAGAAGCTTATAAAAATGTTGTAATTATAATAAAAACTGAAAATTATAATTGTGAAGAAATAAAAGAAAAATTGTTGTAATAAAAAAAGGACAAAGGGTTAGGCTCCACCCTCATCAGGTTGATATTTGTAGAGGCAAGTTCACATGTTCTCTTATTAGAATCACTACTTTATCATCCCATTGCCTACTTTATCTTATCCCTCCCCTGGCCCCAAATTCTATTGCGTGCAACTTCCAACTTCATATTGTAAAATATATCATCAATCTTTGGTTCAGATATTTTTCTGTTTAGTTTATCTTTTATACATTTATCATAAAGAAAATAATCATAATTGCTTTTTAATTATTATTTTTATCAGCTATAGTGCAAAGTAAATAATTCATTTTATAGAATAAATCAATAATTCAAGTTATTCCGTATGAGATAATCAATCGCCTATTACATTACATGCGCATAAACAACAAATTGTTTATGAATGAAAAAAATTGGTTCATAATTTTTCATGAATGAACTCTTATAGAAATCTTATGCATAATTGAAATTACTTATTCTATTTTGTTGGAAATCACATGTCAACTAGAAATAAAACGATTTTATAATATATAATCAGGATAGATTTCATCTTACAAAAGTTGATTTATAGCGTTGAGTTATGTTTAAAATCTACTTATTATCATGATATTATAGTCATGAATTAAAATCTATTCAGTTAGTATCTAGTATTAAGTTTAAGATGTATATATTTTGACGTGATAAGACATATCGGAGATCTCATATCAATTAGAAATAAACCATATATATGTGAAAAAATATAACCTATCAGTGGTATTAGAGTCGATGGTTCCGGTGACTGACCGCATAACCATAACCGAAATGGGTCACCATACACATGAAGGAAAATATATATCATATGAAAAAGGAAAAGAGAAAAAAAAAAACAAGGGACTCACCCTTGAGGTGAGATTATTGGGAATAGTCCAAATGTGACTCAAAAGTCTCACATTGGATAAAATAAACAAAATTAAACACTATATAAGAATAAAGACCCATTACATTATTGTCTTAAGGTTTCATAATCTTTCAATGACTATAACCATAACATATGAAACATAATCCTACAATTTTGATATGATAAAACATATCGGAGATCTCACATTAATTAGAGATAAAAACGTTTTCATATTTTATATATATATATATATATATATATATATATATATATATATATATATATATATAATTGAGTCCTAATTTAATTTAAGTTCCTGAACATTCTAATGACTAATTAGTACAATTGGACTTGGACAAGCACATTTGCATAAAAAATACGCTTAAAAAATTTTGGAGCTTAATTTTTTGAAAGAGAAGAAGAAATTATTTATTTTCCTTTGCAGTCAAAAAATATCACTGTACCAAAACAAAAAATAATATTTGAATAAAATATGTGGTAACCTTTAAAATGGAGCAACTTATCCTCACAAAAAAAATAAAATTAAACCAATCGATGCAAAATAATAAAATAAAATCCTATATATAAAGTTTTTAAAAGAAAATAACAGATATAATAGAAAAATAGGGTGAAACTAATGTTATAATAGAACTCATAAAAAACGATAGATAAAAGTAAATAATTGATTGAAGTTTAGAAATTGAGTGAATGATCTGTGAAAATAAAATTAGGTAATATACTACCTTTATTAATGAGGTGGGTGGGTTTTAACAGGGGTAAGTGATGTATCGTGGTCATTCACCAGGTTACTCACAATTTTAGAGTGGCAAGCTCTGAAAAAGGTCCTTCTTATGTTCCTCATTCAACCTTAACCATTAAGACGATGTTTTTTTCATTAAAATAAATTATATAATTTTTTTTATCAAAAGTGTTATGTTTTAATTTAAGCATTAACTAATGTTATATATTTTATTATAAAAAATGATGTTATCATTTTTTGCTTTTAAAAATCCTAACCTAAAATTTGGTCATAACAAAAGCTAAGAAAGAATTCAGTTATTCTCATTTTACAGCCATATTTGTTGGGATTATGAACGAAATGGGATATTCATATTCATATGTATACAATCCAAGAATTGGCACATTCCTAAAGACCCTTTTGGTCAACACACATCATATCATAATAATTTGATCCATTAGAATCGATTCACGTTACATTGAATATATGAAATATGAGTACAAAAAACATTATGATGAAGTAGTTGGTGTAGTTTGAAGAAAAGAATGGCGAAGAGCAAAGAGGTGGTGCTGATAATGATGCATAATCCATTCTACATCGTTCAATATCGTCTTCATTCTTTCCCTTTTTTGTTACCATTCAAATCAATCACTCACCATCTAAACCATTCGGATTCTCTTTTAAATAAAAAAAAAAAAAATTTGTCTTATTACATGTGACATCAATCATCATGTGACAAAGGTCAAGTAGACCGAGTCATAATCGAATCGTGACGTTTGAACAAATACATTTTGAAGTAAAAAGAGTTGCGCCCTAACTAATAACTATAGTTTTTGACCTAGTAATAAACACTCGATCCTAATAATTGGTATTAGAGTCAAAGTCACACTACCGAGTCGTAATCGAGTCGTGGTATGAAATAATATAAAATCATTATATTTTTTTTACATATTTTTACTTCTTAATATACAATACCATTTTATTTCTATTTTTTTATCTCATGTCCTCTCTCAACTTAAGTTAAATTTGACTTTCATACACACTTCTTACACCCATTATTTTCCTTTATAACTGACAATGTCTCTTTTTTTTTTCTTTAACTCGTGATTTTAAATTCTTTTAATTTTAAAAATCTAAATATTATGTATAATGTTTATGTATCGTATAAGATAAGTGGATGTGGTTCTGATAATATACATTTAAATAAATTTATTACGTTACAAAAATACAAAACATACTAATTAAATATTAAGACACTTTTGACCTGACATACCTAATCTAGAGTCAGGTCTACTAGAATATTAGAATACAATAAATAGAACATACTTGAGCATACACTGTTCATTGATCATTATAATTATTGTATGTGTTTTAAGTATAGCTGATTTGAGAATCAAAGTTATAAATAATTGAGTTTTTCATTCATATATATAGGAGACTTAAGTGCTAGATGATTTCAGTCTAGAAGAGAACATGTGAAATTCAAAGAAATTGAGAAGATTGATATATATATATATATATATATATATATATATATATATATATATATATATATATATATATATATATATATATAAAATAAAATAACAGGACAAACATTTGGAGATATATACATGTTTTACAATATTTATGGGCAATAGATTCATTCACATGTGGAATATTATTGTAAATATATGTATGAATTCGTACGTTAATAATATGTCGTTTTTTTATAAAAGAAATATGAAAAAATAGATACTACAAAAATTTTGTAAACATTAATATTATCTTTTATATTGATAGATTTTATAACTATGATAAAAATTAGATATTACATTGACAAAGAATTGATGTAATATTTATTTTCAATATCAGTTAAAAAAACAACTACTATATCCAAACCATTTTAATTGTCTTTGTAATTGTTATATAAAATAAATATTGTAATGTTCTCTATATAATTGATATAATAATTGCTTTCATTTAAATAATTATATGATAGGTGACATCAATTATTCTGTGATAATAGAAGTTAAGCTGGTTAGATTACAATGAATTCAAAATGTTTGAAAAGTTACATTCACAAATAAAAAAAGTTATACCATAACTAACAGTTATAATTTTTAATCTTGTAGTAATCACTCGATTCTAACACAATAAATCAATAAATCTCCATATCTTTCCTCTTCTCAAATGTTGTATCAAATCCAAAAAATGTTTATATGTATTTAATATTTAATGTTGAAGTCATAATAATGATATTAATTGACCTTAACTATTTTTATTTTAAGATCTCATATCTACTTCTTCCTCCAAAATAAAAATATTGTGAGATCTCATTTAATATACTAATGTATATCAACCAACAAATTTTAATTATTATATTTAATAAATTGATCGTTACCAGAATATATAATTATTTAATTAAATAAATTCACCTTTTTGCTATAACCATATGATAACATTCTAGAATATTTATTGATAACCATTATATCAACCAAATGATAACAAAACTAATAACCATATGATAACATTCTAGAATATTTATAAATTTTACACATTTATTTAACCTTAACTTATACGTTGTGTTTACTTTTCCCTCTATCAATACAATAGATAGTCATAAACAGAAAAAAAAAAAAAAAAAAAGTGGTCTCTATGTTTTCTAACCACCAAATACGTCCTTATAGCAAAAAGGTGAATTTATTTAATTAAATAATTATATATTCTTAATCATGTATATGCCTTTAATTGAAAATATTCATCATGTAAAAGTACTTTTACGGGTTTCTCTTCAATCATACATTTTAATATTAATAAAAAATTGTAAAATTCTTTTATAGGTCATACTTTAATGTTATATATATAAATGTTGGGCGGTAAAGTTTTATTATTTTCTTGATTTATTAAATTTCAAAATTTATCCAAATATAATAAATGAATTTCTTAGTATAAAAATATGAATTTTGTTCTTCTCAAATCATTCCAATTACTTAAGTTACGAGTAATAAATTGGCAACATATAAGTCTCATTTTCAAAATTTGTTAATGACCTTTTTCTCACTTTTTTTTATATTTTTCTTTATTATAAAACTAATATTTATGTATGTATGTAGCCTCGTGTGCATATTTAATATCTTGCTTTTTTTTTATATAGTTCCATACTTCAAATTAATAAGTTGATTTTATTAAGGATTAAATATTTGTTTTCTTTTTAAATTTTGACATAAAATTAAAATTAGAATTTGTCTATGTTATAAATTTTAATATTTGATATATGAATTTTAAAAATAAATAAATATAGGTTTCTAACTCAATTACATTAACTTCTTTTTTTTTCTGTGTAAAACGTGTTTTAGAATACCGTTAAGTTTTTTATTTTGTTTTGACACATTTTATTCAAATATAAGTTTTAAACATCATTTAATAAGCTAAAAAAAGTTGATATCATTAAATTAAAAAAATTATATTAATTCATTTTTAATATTTTAAGATCAAAATGTATCAAATTTTAGAATAAAAATAAATTTGATTTTTCATCTTAGTAAGAATAAAAATATATTTAACCATTTTATTAGTTTTGACATTATATTCAATATAAGGAGCTCCACATGCATGTAGGGGTTATAAGTTGATTTGTCTATGTGAAAGGTTTAGACAACAATAAAATTAAATAGTTAAATATATTTTTAGTCTTTGAACATTGACACGAAATTGGAATTTGTCATTGATCGAAACTTATATGTATTTTGGTTTCTAAAATTTAAAAATAAATGGACATAGTCATTTTAATTCAATTACATTAATTTTTTTTTGACGTATCAAACGCGTTTTATGCTACCATTTAAATTGTTTACACCATTTGACATATTCTCGCTTTAATATCAGCTGAGAAACGCATTGACATGTCAAAAAAATAGAGATTGAGTTAAAGTATTATATCCATTAATTTTTAAGATTTAGGGATCAAAATATATCAAAATTTTGAAGAAAAAAAAAACGATTTTCAATTTTAGATCAAAGTTTAGGTATTAAAATTATATTTAATCCAAAATTAAAAGACAATAAAAACTTTACTCAAATTTTCTTATACAACACATTTCAGAAGTAGGAGGTTTGTTTTATGAAAGCAATGTGAGTTATATCTGACATTTTTTGAAAACTAAACCAACCTACTTGTTTGTTATGGAACATGTCTTTCAAGTTCCGAGCTCGTTATTTATGGTGAATTTGACAAAAAGCACAAGCAAAAAAATGTTAATTCCGCAAGTGAACAGCAAAAAGAAGAGCTGTTCCAGAACAAGACATTGTTGGAATTGATATATTTCATACCCTTTTTTTTTTTTTTTTTTAATTTTT
>Ga0209589_1005066_pt1 | contig 22525 bp, 12 predicted proteins | sample CowpeawhiteBW_FD_187525 | JGI IMG/M metagenome (GOLD analysis project Ga0209589, IMG submission 187525) | Root nodule microbial communities of legume samples collected from California USA - Cow pea white BW (SPAdes) (version 2) | ecosystem: Host-associated > Plants > Roots > Nodule | place: USA...
CCAATCATGTTATGACTTCTCAAACAATACACTAGACTCAGACTCGACTCATCCGGATTACATATAATCTAGTCGGATTCAGCGAATGCTTGCACTTGTGGTGGATATCTCTGCTCACCCCCGAGCTGCTAACCCCCGAGCTAAGTGTTACAAGTGGTACAAATCCCCCACACACAAGGTTATCTCTTAATGAGTTTCAAGTCTCCTGCTACTCTCACCACAAGAGTCAATCTGCTCTAAGTGAGACTAACTTACTCCTTAGAGTGTCAAGATGCAACATTACCTTGAATCCTTACCAAATTATATAGATGGGGCACCACCATGAACTCCCACTAATAGGGGTCATGGAATTACGTCCTGACCATTGAAGCACCACCATGAGGTTTCACCTAGAGGCTCATGGAATTACGCACTGACACAGACCAATCATACTCAATCAATCAAGTATTATTTATCATGCACATAACTCTCATGCCAACCTTTATAACCAAATCTACATTCATATTCCATGTTGAATCCATTCCAACTCATCCTTCCCAATCCGTGAAACCCTAGCTTCCCTTACCTGGAAAGGGGTTAGCAGAGGACTTCGACACCCAAACCGTGACGAACAGTAGCTCAAGCAATAGCTTCGAGGGCTTGAAAACAGTGGAATAAGCTTAAAACGAGTTCATTAAGACAACCCTAGTTGGAACTACGAAGAATGAACAGAATGGAGCAAGAGCATGAGTTGGAAGCTGACTTACAAAGAGTAGAGAACTGGTCTGAGTCACTTTATGAGAAACAGTGGCTGAACCCTAGCAGAACTTCATAGTTGCTCAAAGAGGAAGTAAGGGAGAACTATTTTTCTGAAATGATACGAATGAGTGGGTTAGGACAGGTCTTGTGTCATTTAGCTCCCTATGGACCAACCCTTAGGTCCATTAGACCTTAGGGTACCATAAAGATTGGGGCTAAAATAAGAGGGTTTTACAAAGTGTAGATGAGGACTGACCCATGAGTCAAGCGATTATGTCACCTTTAAATTATAATCTTACAATAATAAGTTTGTTGATTTTTTTTTCATATACTGTTTATCTCACTCATATTTATTTAATTTCAAACTCTTACTTCCATATTTCAATACTCAAGCATAAAATATGAGATTTTAATAATTCTTTTTATTTAAACCCATTGATATAAATTCCCGTGCATATATTTTAAATGTAACTAAAAGAATGTAATAAGTTGTACCGCGCAAATAAACTCTTTCTTTATGCGTTGAGTTGATTTTTCAAGTATAAATGGTGAAACCCGATTTCATATAATGTAAATGTAACATTTTATCCCACTATTACTTTAAGCTTTTTAATTTTGTTTTTATTTTTAAATTTACTAATTTAGTATCACTTATTTTGAAATAAATTTAAGTAGTCCATTTCCTTAAATTAAATTAATGGAAACGTTATAGATGGTAAACTTTATTCTTTATGATGTGTTGGTGGATAAATAAATATTGGTGCAAACATAAAGACAAAAATATAGTGTTAAAAACGTTTTATATGTTTAGAATCAATTTTTAATCATTGCAAGTGATTATAGTTTTTCATATGCTGAGATCATTAAAGGAGTAAATATTTCACCCAAAACCTTAAAAGCGAGTATATCACATAAGTATTAAGGAACATTTTCAAGTTGAAAGTTAATTATCTTTTTTGAAAGGGATTAATAACTCAACAAGTACATGTTAGTTTTAGAAGAGAATTGAATATTCATTTTTGAATATTTTAGAATACTTTTCAATAAGAGTGAGAAGATTAGTTTAAAATAATTTGGTTAAAGGTTTAAGAGTGTTTAATGAAGTAGACTCTTTAAAAGCTCAAGAGCGTCTGGTGTTGTAAGTATCAAACTGTCTCTACTCTACATTAGTTATAATTTCTTTTGTTTCTTATTAAAGCTCTTATTAAAGCTCGTCTCATTTAACACTCCAAGTTTAGATGTGAAGCATTGTTCACTTATCTTCTTCAATTTATGTAAAGTGTTGTCACTATAGTTTATTATAAAAAAATGAAAAAATATTTAAAAGAACTATTTAAATGAAAATCAAAACAAAAATATATGCAAAAAAAAACTATTTTAAGTTAATTATTTTTTTAGAACCAACAAAATATGTATGAAGTTATTTATTTGGTCGTGATAAGAATTGACATTGCTTATATGTACATAGATTAACAATGAAAAATTCAAGGATAGATAATTGTTTGAGTAAAAAGATTTTTGTTATAAAAATATTTATATGAGGTTGACAAGAAATGGTTGATGTTTTAATTTTAAAATTTTAATATTTTAAAGTAATTTAATGAGATCTTTTTTATAATTTATGTGTTTACAGGAGATTATACCTAATTCTTTTCTAAATTATACAAAAATAAGGTAAATTATATATCAATAATGTAGATATTGTGTGGATCTTATTTAGATGATAAAATAAAATCACAATGTTTGGACTACGCCATTATCAATTATAAGTTTTAGAGATTTGATCCAACATATATATATATATATATATATATATATATATATATATATATATATATATATATATATATATATATATATATATATATATATATTCTTCTCTTGACTTTATATCTTCTCAAGGCACTTAAATTTGAAGTGAACATGTTTCTTGCATTTATAGTAGACAACCCAAATATTCTAATATTTTGAATCCATTACTTGTCAAGATTGGGATTTTCTTCCTCTTATAAGCTTTCTTTCTTCGTCCATTTTTGATGAATATTTTTGGAAGTAAAAGATATTTCATCTTCTTCTTCAAATTTATTGTCTTTTAAGGCGGGATCGATGATTCTTTAGCCTTCATAGCTTTTTGTGAGAATGTTCTTCTTTCTCTTTTATTTAAGTGCAATGAATTTATCTTTTTTTTGGAGAAATTTATCTTCTTGAAGTTCTATCTCGTATACCTTTAAAATGTCCATGAATTCTTCTATTAAAATCCTCCCATCAATAATCCATACATAATAACGTTGAGATTGAAACACACTTGAAATGTTTAACAATTCATTATATCAAGTCCATTTTGTATCTCTTAAAAAATCATCACAAAGAACATTTTTTTTCTTTCTATAAACTCAAATCATAGTTGTCTCTCATTCAAAAAGTTAACACATGAATAATAATATACTTCATTAGGGTATCAGTTTGTTGAGCATATTATATAAACTTTTCTACACCAATTTTATTATGTAACAATCTTATTTACAAATATATTATTATGTAATGCTCACTAATTAATATTTTTTAGCCATTTATTTGATTTTCACAAGTATATCTTGAATTGTTTTTGCAAGTATAGGAAGATGTGCAACTTATGAAAGACATGGGAATGGATGCTTACAGGTTTTCAATTTCTTGGTCTCGAATTTTCCCATGTAAGCATTCTTCTATTCAAATATTTCGATATTTTTTAGTTGAAATAAAAAAATTATTATTTACATAAAAAAAACAAAAAGAGGGGAATATATAACATGAAAACAATTTTTCATTCTTACTTTTAATTCCTTATCCTTTCTCAAATCTTTAAATGAATTATTATACGCAATTATTTGCTAAGTTGCTTGAATATTTAGTATTAACCTTGAAAATTAAGGACTATTCTAGAATTTGAATTTTAACCTAAGTGTGTAAATGTAAAACTTAATGTGACAGATGGATCTGGAGAAATTAACCAAGCAGGAATAGATCACTACAACAAACTCATCGATGCCTTACTAGCCCAAGGTAAAAAAAATTTATTATTATCATCATAAATCATGTTTTAAAAAATTATTCAAATTTATACCTACACATTTATACATCCTTCATCTAGGTATGTCCATTTATAAAAAAATAAAAATAAAAATTAAACTCACATCTCTTGAAATTTTTTTGATTTACAACACTATTTAATACAAGTGGGTTTTAAGCCTAACTCAATCTCACAAAACCAACTTATAAGGTGAGGATTGTACCCACTTATATATTGTGAATTAGTCTTATCTCTAGTCGATGTGGTACTTCCAACACTATCCAACTTTTGTTTTTTTTTTATTTTTTATTTTACATAAAAAAATTTCTTTTGTTGTAAAAACATTAATTTTTCATTTATTCTTACATTATTGCACATGTAAATACCTTTTATAAGAGTCTAATCAATATGAACCCTAATATATATTTGTAGGAATTGAACCCTATGTGACCCTTTACCATTGGGACCTACCCCAAGCCTTGGAGGACAAGTATAAGGGATGGCTTAGCCCTTTCATCATGTATATGAAATTTAATTCACATTATAACTTGGAAATATTATATTATGGTGATAATAGAAGTAATTTATATGAATGTTTTTGGATTTATTGAACAGAAAAGACTTTGCAAGATATGGTGAATTATGCTTTGAAAAATTTGGGGATAGAGTGAAACATTGGATCACTTTCAATGAGCCTCATACATTTGCAATGATGGGATATGATCTTGGACTTGAAGCTCCTGGAAGATGTTCCATTCTTCTTCATCAACTATGCAGACATGGAAACTCTTCTACTGAACCTTATATCGTGGCTCATAATGTGCTTAATTCTCATGCAATAGTAGTAGACATTTATAGGAAAAAGTACAAGGTAAAGTAAAAAATCTAAAAAAATAAAATAATATTAAACACTTATTTTAATATAAATATGAGTTTAAATCACACATTAAATACAAATATTAAAGTTGAACATCATATTCATAAATTTATTAACAAATATCTTATTATTGTTATATTTGTCATGAATATTTTTAAAAGATGAATGATTTATGTATACAATAATGGATTGTTATGTAGAAAATACAAGGTGGATCTATTGGGATATCTCTGGATGTGATTTGGGTTGAGGCAGCAACAAACTCAAAAGAAGATATTGAAGCAGCACAACGAGCCTTAGATTTTCAACTTGGCTGGTAATAATTATTATTATGTGCAATCTTTCACATCAAAAGTTTCATGTTGTGAAGAAGGACAAAGACCACCTAATTAAATATCTTCACGACAAAGAAATTTTCAAAGCAACTTTGTTGAATTTGTTGAATTCGTATCCTGATTTTGAATTTGCTGGGGAAATATTCTTCATAAGTATTTCGAGGCATACATGTTAAAAGTAAGAATTTGAAGAAGTTATATAGAAGAGTTTTTAAAATTCTTTTATTCATAAATTAATTTTAATTTATGAAAAAAATTAAATATGTATTTAATCTTTATACTTACATAAAATTGTGAAATTGAAATTTGTCTCATATCACAAAACTTTGATATTTTAATCTTCAATCATTAAAAAGTAAATAAATATAAATTTTTTTAACTTAACGACATTAACTCAACTCTTTTTTTTTTATGTGTTGAATGATATTTTAAATTGACAATTAAATTGTTTATACAAATTATTGTATTTCAACTCAAGTGCCAATCTAAATACACAAAAATGTTAGTGTCGTTGAGTTAAAAAAATTATATTCTTTAACTAAAATATATATAATATTAATGAATTTTAATTTTGTATTTAAATTTGAAGATTAAAAATATATTTAATTAGATTATTTTTCTTTTATATAAATATAAATGGAAAAGCTTGCACAAAATTTAAAAATGACATCTAACAAATTTACGAATTTAATAGTTTTTTGGAATGTTGATTCTCTATTAAACCTTTCCAAAAATAAACTGATTTTAATATTTTAAAATATATTAATCTTTTAATATATTAAAATCAATATATGTTAAAAATACATAATTTTAAAAAACTATCAAACAATATGGATTTAAAAAATTTACAGTATTATTTAACGTCCGCTAATTTGCTTTTTTTATTATTTATATAATTACAAAAATTATTCTTTCAACTATCACATTATCTTTGAAAATAATTTTTAAAGTGGTGGTTTGAGTGTAAAAAATAATTTTTGAATTGAAGAAGTATAGTTGTTGAATTTGTTGACAGGTTTCTAGAGCCATTAGTTTTTGGAGATTATCCAAGCATAATGAGAAGTAGAGTAGGTAATAGGTTACCAACATTTTCTAAATCTCAAGCAACTCTTCTTAAAGCTTCATTAGATTTTGTTGGCATTAATCATTACACCACACTTTATGTCTACAACGTCGCCGTTTCGCTTCATGATTACATTGAAGATTCTGGTGTCCTTACTCTTCGTAAGTTCAAACTAAATTCTCTTCTTTTTCTTCTATTATTCCATGACTTATTATTTGGATGCATTTCATTAATGTAGACCTAATTCACTTTTCTTATGCTGTTTTCTCATTCATTTCAGCATTTAATGGTACCAATGTCATTGGAGAAAGGGTGAGTTTCATAATTTGGAATATATTTTTCTGTTTAACTTAATGAATGCATTTGAATCATAATATAATATTATTATGACAAAGATCCATGTTGTGCTTAGATCATTATTTATTTTTACCAAAAAAATTATAGATAATAATTAATTTTAGTAACAAAATATGTTTAAAAATCAATTCTTTAGTTAAAGACCAATTTATAAATTAACTTTTTAATAATCAAAATTAATATTAATGATTGATTTAGAGATTAATTTACAATAAAAATTATTTTAATTATTAATTTATAAGTCAATTATAAATTTTTTATTCATAATAAAAACTATTTTAGTTACAATAATTTTTAATTCATAAATTAGCATTTAAATTAATTATTATATGCATATTATTTTTATTATTAAATTTAATTATTATTTAATTTTTTTTGTAGTTTATTTTATGATTTCACGTGAATGAACACAGATGTTATATTTCCTTTTAGTTGTTGATGTAACTTTTTGTATTAAAAGTAGCAAAAAAAAAATATGAGAAAAAATATTAAGTAGAAATTAGGTTTAATCAGTCGGATGATACTCACTTTTGTTTGGATATGTTAGTCTAGTATCTGTTTTTAAAAATATGTCAATTGAGTCCAAACTTTTGGAAATATGTCTCAATTAAGTCTTTTTTAAGAAAAAATTATTAATGTCGTTAACAGTACTGATATTTAAAATGACTTACAACAAAATTAAGTATTGATATTTATATTAAAATTTAGTGGTAAAAATTATGAATAAAGTTAACGACATTAATAATTTTGTTCTAAAAGGGATCTAATTGAGATACATTTTCAGAAGTTGAGACTCGATTGACACACTTTTAAAAATGAATATCAAACTAACATATTTAAACGAAAGTAGGTATTATCCGACTAATTAAACCTAGAAATTATTATTCTTTAATCATATTTGTTTCAAGATACTAACAAATGAAATTCGTTGAATGATTATTTGTTAGAAGTCATGGATAAAGTTGTGAGACAAATTCTTTTTAAACAATTTTTTATTTCCCAGAAAAAAAACATTTATAATAAATATCACAATTCAATCCCAATTGCTAAGAGAATAAATTTTGGCATAAAAACATTTAAGAAAATGAAGAAGAAATTGATAGACTTAACTTCCAAAAATGTGACTTACATTCATAATTTTAAAAATATCACATCATTTTCTTTTATACTTTAACCAATGAAAATACATGCATTATATGCAAGCCGGTTAATATTTTTTATTATTGTTATAATTATAATTATAAAATTAAAATAATTTTTGTAATTTTATTATAAATAATTTTTATTTATTTTGTAAGTGGTTTTATTATTATAAAAAATATTAAACTTAAAAAAATAGTTATATAAAAAATGATTAAATTTCAAGAAACGATCACTTAAAAAGTAAAATTGATAAAATAATTATTTTAATATAAAAAAAATCATATAAAAAAGTAAAATTGAAAAATAAATATAGACATCGAAAAGAGAAGTTTCCTTTATACATATATGAGTGAAAACACATATCCTACACCATGTTTGTGTTCACTTTTTGTTATAAAAAATAATGAAATAATAATAATAATAATTATTATTATTAATATTATTATTCACTTTTTGAATAGTTTTATTCACTTCTAAATTATTTTTGTTCATTTAATTTACAAAAATAGTTAAATTTAAAAAAAGGTCATATCTAAAAATATTAACTTGAAGGATAAAATTAAAAAAAAAAAGACAATAAAAATAAAAATAGAAAGGGGGTTTCTTTCTACACCGCCAATATTTCTTCTACACCCCAAATAATTTTTCATTTCCAAAAGTATCCCTCGACCATTTGACGACCAATAAATTTAAAAAAATAAAATTAAACTCACATTCTCTCTCTTATTTAACGAAAACTAACTCACTCACTCACATCTCACCCTAACCCTAAAAGCACAGCGCCAGAACTCTCCTGCCACCCCTCACGAAACTTACATTTTCTCTTTCTCTTTTCTTCACATTCTCTCTTTCTCTTTTTTTCACATTCTCTTCCATTGTGGTCCTTGTGTTGCTTTGTCTCTTCTTTCCCGTTCACTTCATAGACATTTACATAGGTAAAATCCTCTCTGTATTGTTGATGTAAATTATTTTTAATGATTTACAAATAGGGTAGAGTAGAAGTGTTTTTTTTTATGCTTTGATATTGTGAAACCATTAACCAAAAGTGAAAGCCACGGATCTGAAACGTGAACTCGATTATGACAATCAGAAGTCGACTTCCGGTGAAGCAATCGACTTTTGGTCAAGGAACACGACTTTCAGTGAAGGAAAACAAAATTGAAAATGATCACCGGAAGTCCACTTCCGTAGGATAGAAACACGTACTGGAAGTTGACTTTCGTAAGTGAAAAATGGTTAAAATTGAAAATGACCACCTGAAGTCAACTTCTGTAAGATAGAAACACATACCGGAAGTCGACTACCGTAAATGAAAAATGGTGTTGAAAACCCATCATCGGAAGTCGACTTCCGTAAGTTAAAAATGGTTTTGAAAAATATCACCGAAAGTCGACTTTCGTAACTTTATCATGGGTCCGAATGTGAAGAGATTTTCGAAAGTGGATGAAATTTGAAATTTGTTAAGTGAATTTCCAAAAATTGACTTCCATAAGCTTATCATTGTTTCTAGAAATGAAAAATTAGGAATGTTACTTCCGGAAGTCGACGTCCGGTTAAGTGTGTTTCCGAAAGTCGACTTCCGATTCTTTTAGTTTAAATTTTGTATTCATTATTTGAAATTTTATTATTTTTAATATTTCTTAAATTTTTAATTTATATTTTCTATTTTAGTTTTTATGTTATTTTTATGTTGTAATTTAAAATTGTAAATAATATTAATTTTAATATGTTTTTGAATTTCTTTATTATAAAGTATAAAAATAATAAAACAATAAAAAATATAAAAAAATAATAATATTCACGCAACAATAAATTAAATATAAAATATAAGTAAATTAAAATAAAATAAAGCGTAAGTAAACAAAAACAAAATAAAGCATAAATAAATTAAATTAAAATAAAGCATAAATAAATAAAAATAAAATAAAGAATTAATGAATAAAAATAAAATAAAACATAAATAAATAAAAATAAAATAAAGTATAAATAAATAAAAGAAAAATTAAGCATAAATAAATAAATAAAATAAAGCATAAATAGGTAAAAAAAATCATAAATAAATAAAAATAAAATAAAGTATAAGTAAATAAAAATAAAATAAAGCATAAAAAAGTAAAAATATAATAAAGCACAAATACACAGTAAACCTTAGAAAAATATCAATTTAATCAAAATAAAAATAAAATAAAAATTCTATAAGTCTTACTTAATCAAAAGTCTCAAAACTATTACAATTCCAAAAGAGTGTGGATATGATTAATATGACTTCCGAAAAAATTAAATACTGGAATTTGACTTCCAGTTTTGCGTCAATATATAACAAATACCATCACTTGTGCGTAACTTCATAATTACTTAATTATTACTTTTACTTGATTCACTTTTTAATTTTCATTTAATTTTTGAAGGGCATAAATGAAATAGCACAAAACTTTGGAGGTGTAGAAGAAATATTGGAGGTGTAGGAAGAAAACCCCAAATAGAAATTGCCTCTGTATTTAGATAAAGATAAAGTAAAGAAAAGGATAAAGCATACCCATTATACAATTAAGCTTTAACCACTGTATTTCTCTTCTCCACTAATAGGATGTGGTTTATAGTTTAGTAATGGATTCTGTTATTTGAGTTTAAATGAAGAAGACTTCTCTATTGATATTCACACCCCCTTTTTGGCCAAGCTCACAAAGCTACTACTAGATTAAGCACAACTATTCCTACTATTGACACCACTCATATACTATGTTCCCCCTACCTTGGAACAAACATACTCACATCTCATATGCATATTTAAACTATAAATTTAATTAAGTTCGAAAGATTTAAATTTACTTTGTGTGGCACTTCTAAAATTAATTACACCCACTTGCAATTATTGCCTAAAACAAAATACCCTACATTTAGCCTTTTAAACTTTGATGTTAATAACTTATACATTATCTTAAAAAGATGAAGGTCAAGCCTACAAGATATACAACTATATTAGAACATATCTAATGTGATTTTTGTTATAAATAAAAAATATATTTTAATATAAATACTACAATGAAATAGTTTTAAATAGAATAGTTTATAGAAGAAACTCTATTCAATTTTATGGAATCTATATTTACAGTACTCACAATAAAATATTATTTTTAAGGGTAAGAAACTTGCATAAAAACTTCCATTAAAAATGGTAATAGAAGCTTGTACACAGTTTTTATTTATGCAATTTATATCTTTATTATCTTATATTTTGTGTATATTCAATTAAGCTTCTTAAGCTTTCGTTTGAATTCATCTAAATAAATTATTTTAATATTTATGAATAATGATAATGATATTCAAATTATTACTTGCAGGCAAATTCTTTGTGGTTGTATATAGTCCCACACGGGATGAGGAGTACAGTGAATTACATCAAGCAAAAATACAGAAATCCTCTCATCATTATCACAGAAAACGGTAATCTTAAAAGAAGAAGCAAATTTTGAAGTAGAATGAATTACATCAAACATAAATGCGATTTCTTAATGATAATATAAATTTGAAATTTTCATTTAGGCCTCGCCACTATAAAAATATCTATTAAATAATAATTAATTTTAGTTACTAAATTTCTTTAATTATTGATATGAATAAAAAAATTATAATTATCACTAAATTAGTCATTAATTAATTAAAGACTAATTTAGAAACTAATTCTTTTGATAACTAAAACTTTAGTAACTAATGTTTAGTGATCCATTTATAAACTATTTTCTTTGATAGGTAAAGTTTAGAAATTAATTTAGAAATTAATTATAATTTTTTATTCATAGCAATAACTATTTTAGTAACGAATAATTTTTTAATTTTTAAATTGATATCTAAATGGTCATTATAGTGACTAAAAATTATTAGTCCCCAAAATTAATTGTTAATGAAAGATTTTATTGTACTTTTTACACATAATGTGTTTGTATTTACATTTGTGTTTTAGTATATTGGTTTTATTACATGCCATCTATCACTTCATTATTTTGCCTTTTTTTTACATAGCTTATTTTTAACTATGTTTGTTAAAAAATTTCTTAAAAACTCAAATTTACAAGTTGCCAAAAAATTTATAAATTAAATATTATCTGACATAGAAAGTGAAACATATAAGATCAATTAAAGTTATAATCGATGTAATATGTCTCCATTTAAGATTATAGTTACACAATTTTGTATTTGCAAGATCTTTATACATCGATTATTATATTGATGTAAAATGATTCCCATACTATATCAATTAAAGTTATTAATGATATAGAAAGGTTCTCGTACCAAATTAGTTTAAATTATAATACTAATTTAAAATAATAAATTATCCTTAATTCTACTACAGATTAACAAGCATGATTATAGTTTCATAGGATAAATCTAATGTAGATTATATGAAACAAATTTGCCAGCTAAGACATTGTATACCATAATAACACTAAAAAGAGATTCATTATTAATTTCAAACACAATAGAAGAACTAAAAATACATTATTTTGTAGTTAAAACATACACATGTTACTATAAATTTTATGTTTACATTTGACTTTTTATCTAATGAACAAAACAACAAAGGAATATTGTTTGTTGAACAAATAATCATCAGTTGCCAATGATATGTAAATTAAAGATGTTGATCAATGATATTATCGTATTAATTATGTAACATTTATAATGAGTGAGTTGTACTGACACATTCATAAAATGGGCGACATAAATCTTATTTTCAAATTGTTGAATCTACACCAAATGTAAGTTTAACATTGCATCTTTGTATGCCCATACTTTTGTATTATTTAAGGCTCAAATAAATAATACAAATTAATGCTCCCTGTGTTTAGAATTACTTAATTTACATACCAACATTATTGACATAAATATCAATCACAATGAATCCTTTTATCAAACATAAGTTCAATAAATGATATATAGTTATAGTTTATGTACATCATCCATAGTTGTAGAATTGCAATGTTCAAGATCGGTAAATGATTTCATAAACATCTTGCATGTTTATATTCAATGGTACATTTCCATTGTCGATGTCAAAGATTGTTGCATCTCAAGGTATATCGTAAGATGTTTGAAACGAGTCATGTGAAACCTTAACCAATTCTTGTATTAGATAAACATGAGATTGGGCCTCAAAGATAACATCAAAGGTAATTGTTTTTTTTTTGTCTCCTCCTAGGGTACTACATGACATAATGACAACACTAGACATGTTATACAATTAGTTTTTATTTTTTTTATAAGATTGAACGTATATGGTAATACAAGTTTTATATAGTGTTCATCTTCCATAGTTTAGAAAAAAAAAACCATTGTTTGTCATATCTTTCTAATTTATTAATCACTTTTATTATAGAGCTAATTCACATGCTTTCACTTGTCATAGGGATGGATGATCCAAATAACCCATTTATCTCCATCAAAGATGCTTTGAAGGACGAGAAAAGGATTAAATACCACAATGACTATTTAGTTAACCTATTAGCTTCAATTGAGTATGTAATTAATTTTATGATTATGTAAGTGTTTTTATATGATTTGGTTCCTACATATAGTTATTAAGCTAATAAAACTTTCATGTTATTGTTTACAGAGAAGATGGATGCAATGTAAAAGGCTACTTTGCATGGTCACTACTGGATAATTGGGAGTGGCAATCTGGATTCACTTCTAGATTTGGTCTATATTTCATTGATTACAAAGACAATTTGAAGAGATACCCAAAACAATCTGTTGAATGGTTCAAGAACTTCTTGAAATCGAAAAATACATGATTTAAATTTAGTGAGAAATTGGAAATGAGACATGATATTTGACTTTTAAAACTTGCATAACTTATTTGTAATACCAATAATCATATGTAACTAGGTCTAGGAAGGTTGATAGAAAAGTCTTTCAATTGGGTAACATATTATTTGAAAGTGACTTTAATTTGGCCATTACGCTTTAAATGGAAATTTCAAGCATTAGAAAATTTAATCACTATTAAGATTGTATCAATAAGCTTTCAAGTTGTCTAATCTTTAGATCGGAAGAGTAATTTGTTAAGTAATCCACACACACATACACCCCCAAGACATAGACACACAGACACACAAACATAGACACAAACACACAAACACACACACAATGATACGTAAATGGTAACAAAATTAGATTTAAATATGATGGCAAGACTTACATGCAAGACATAAAGGAACTAATAAATAACCGCAAACTAATAACCTAATTTGAGGATAAAATTCACATTACAATTTCAAACCCAAGGTAAATAATACTAAATAATACTAAATCATTATATATGAAAATGTATGTTCAATAACCTATTATTGAAATTCTATATAAAAATGAGAAGATAAAGAAATCTCATTATGAGAATTTATTCTATATCCTAACACACGAGAAGGGCAAAGTTCTAATGCCATCCTTTAGGCACACCCATAATATTCTTAAACACCCATAATATTCTTAACTTCCTATGACATGAGCTAGTGAATCTTGACTTGATATGTTTTGTGAAAGTAGAAATGTTTTTCTACTCGAATGCTTTATTATTTTTTTTCGCATATGATGAAAATTTTTATTAATTAGACTTACAAAGAGATTAGGAGATTACTAAAGTTATAGTATTCAACATTTGATTTGTCCTTTCTTGGTTACAAAGAATCTTATTTATAATTGATTATTCATCTTAAGGTTATAATTATGCTTTCCAAATCAGGAGTATATAATCCTTGACTTTCCTCTATCATTGAATTTGTTGATTCTTTTGATTATTATGTTGACTTGGTTAATCTTAAAAGTAGTAAATATAATAAAGTATTGTTAATAGTCTAGATTCATTTTGTAGTTACCGTTTAATCTCCTAGGGGGTTTGTTGGTGCAACCTTCTCTTTAATCTCCCAACATACCTCATCTAGTATATCTATCTTGAAGCAATCCTTCTTGTAATTAGGATGCTTCATGGCTTCAAACACATTGAAATTGACCTTATCCTCCTATATTTGTATTTTTAATTTGCGATTTTCAACAACATTGATGATTTTGGTTGTTTTCATGAAAGGTCTCCCTAGATGAGAGGTACTTATAAATCTTCCTCCATATCCACAATTACAAGGTCTATTGGGATGTAGAACTTGTCCACCTTCACCAACAAGTCCTCTACAATTCCATATGGATATTTGATACATCTATAAGCCAATTGGAGTGTGATTATAGTTGGCTGAATTACAACATCTTATATTCTTCTTAACATGGACAAAGGCCTTAAGTTGATACTAGCTCCAAAATCAGGCAATGCCTTGCCCACAGTCAAGCTACTAAAAAGCCACAGGCAGTGTAAACCTACTTGGATCCCTGCATTTTTTAGGCAAAGACTTCTGAATGATGGCATTGCAGCCATCCTCAAGTTTCACAACATCCTCCTCTTGTATTCTCCTTTTCTTTGTGAGTAGATCTTTCATTAACTTGGCATAGGTAGGCATATACTCAATTGCCTCTGTGAAAGGTATATTGATATGCAATCTCTTTATCATGTCTAGGAATCTAGTGAATTGCCTTTCTTTATCATGTCTAGGAATCTAATGAATTGCATATACTCATGGACAAAGGCCTTAAGTTGATACTAGCTCCAAAATCAGGCAATGCCTTGCCCACAGTCAAGCTACTAAAAAGCCACAGGCAGTGTAAACCTACTTGGATCCCTGCATTTTTTAGGCAAAGACTTCTGAATGATGGCATTGCAGCCATCCTCAAGTTTCACAACATCCTCCTCTTGTATTCTCCTTTTCTTTGTGAGCAGATCTTTCATTAACTTGGCATAGGTAGGCATATACTCAATTGCCTCTGTGAAAGGTATATTGATATGCAATCTCTTTATCATGTCTAGGAATCTAGTGAATTGCCTTTCTTTGTCCTTCTTAGATGGTGCATGAAGATAATGCAAATTTGTTACAACATGACTTCTCATCTCAACATCTCTCTTTTTTCTCTCCATCTTTCACTCTCTTTCTTCTATTTTTTTCTTTTTCTTTTTCTGTATTTACATCTACTACTCCCTCTACATAAACTTCTTTTCTATGTATATTATTTTTCTCACATTCACCACCTAGCGCAGTTCTATCACTCAACACTGTCTCCTCCTTCTTTTCATTCTGATTTATTCCTTCCGCACTATTTTTCCCATTTTCTTTATATAGATTGCCTCCAATCCCTTTGTTTATCACAATACCTTGTCATGTTGTGATAGATTTTCAGATTTCTTTGGCATTTACTTGAGTGTTGAGTGAAAATCTTGTTGATCAACCAATTGTATACCCATTTGTCCAACCTGCACTTCTAAATTTTTGACAAAGTCCTATGTGTTCCTCTAAGTTGTTGTTGAAACTTGAATAAATTGAGCTAGAGCATCCTCTATTTTAGTTAATTTGTCTTGCTGGAAGGGGTACTAGCCTTGGTAAAGTGCTTGTTGGCTTTGTCTTTGTGAATTTCCAGCCTCTTGCCTCAAACCAAAATTTTGGTGTTGATTATTCCTTCAATGTGAGTTCTGGCGGAAGTTAAAATTCGTTAGTTTTCTTGAGCCACTAATAAAATTGGCCTACTCATGTTGAATGAATTTTGTTGTTGAACATTGGGCATTTGAATGATCACCAGTGCAAAAATCACACCTCATAATTTGTTGAGGTGTGCTAGCTATTTTTGCTCCAACCTACATTTTAAAGATTTTCTTTTTAATGTCCTCCATCTACTACGAAATCAGTTTGTTCTAAGATGGCGCTTTATGTGTCTAATTCCATAATTCTCTCCTTATGGTTGGCTCTTATTATGCTGCACTTGATGATCACTTGCTGGTAAGGATTCTATGATTTAAGTTGCTTTTACTACGTCTTTTCTCATCATAGTTCCACTTGCAAAAGCATCCAAAAGCATTTTGGTTTGTGGTTTCAGCCCACTATGGAAATATTGAGCTCATCTGCATCACCAAATCTATGATTTGGACACTTTCTTAGAAGAAATTTGTATCTTTTTCATGCTTCACGTAGAGATTCATCTATTCCTTGTGAGAAAGTTGCAATTATTGATTTGGGACCAACAATTCTTGATGGTGGGAAGAATCTAGTGAAAAACTTTTTTTCCACATCTTCCCAATTCACCAGAGTTTGATTAAGCTGAGATGACAACTATATTTTTGCCTTTACTATTAAGGAAAAAGGAAAAAAAAATCTGAGGTAAGTTGCCTCTTCATCCTTTATAGATATTCCCATGGAGTACTACAATTCCTAGAATGTGGTTAGGTGATTGTAAGGATCTTCATTGTCCATTCCTGCAAACTGATTTGAAGTAATCAGTGATAGTAAGGCATGTTTCATCTCCACACCTTTGGTATGTCTGACTATGATTGGAAACTACATTGGCCCATACTGTTGCATATAATCTGCTGAATTGGATTTGGAGAAAGTGATTTTTCTCCAACCTAATGTTGCTCGAGGTTTCCTTGCTACTTTTTCTTTATGTTTTTTCTTGTTATTCCTCATTGTAGTATTCTCAATCTCAGGGACAAAAAACAAAGTTGTTTCCTGTCTTTTTCTTGGCATACAAGATCAACCCAAGACTAAGTGAGCTAAGTAAAATAAACTTGAAAACATAAATAAACTAGACTAAAAACTGCGCAAATTTACACAAATATACATCAAACTTAAACTGATTATAAGTTATTTGATTTATCATAGCGCAAATCCCCCACAACGACACCAAAAACTTATTGACCTCACACTTTGGGTGTAAATTATTCAGCAAGTGCATTGGTTTGAGTGTACCACAACACAATTATATCCACAGGGATTTGGTTTGATAACACACTAATCTACAATCTATTCAAGTTTGTAATAGAACAATGATAAAGATTTGATAGTTTTGATAATAATTTTGATAAATCACAAAGATAAATGAAGCTAATTAAGATGTTGGGATTGAAGCTTGCTTCTTTCACTCAATTGCACTACTCTTGATCCTCTATAAGTTATGTTCTTTACTTTAGTGTTCTTAGAAGTACTCTTTAATGTAATTCTAACCTCATTCTTGTAGTATTAGAACCTAAGGTTATCAGACCCAATGTGATCCCTCACCCTTGATTGAATGACTCCTTGCATTAATGAACAAGACTCTTTAAACCAACTAAAGTCATAGATTCATTCAAGGTATAGACCAAGCATTAGGAAATTTAATTGAATCTAAGCTCTAAAGTAGTTCCCACTAGGGATGGCATTGGGGTGGGGTGGGGATGAGTTTCACTATCCCATACCCATCCCCGTACAAAAAATTCATTCTCATTCCCATACCCAAATCCAACGGGTTTCAAACTTTTGTCCCATCCCCATTCCCACCGGGTAACGGGTATAATCTCGTACCCATACCCGTACCCGTTATTTTACTACTTCAATATTAATTTTAATTAATTTTTATAAAATAATAAAAAATTACGGTAAACGAAACATAATATTATCAAATGTTCAATGTTAGGAGGATGATTGTTTCTTCAATATCAAATACTTTGAAATAAATTATAATTGTTTACATTTTAGATTAGAATACCAAATAAAATTTCATGAGAACCAAAACATTTATTAAATTTGCAAACATTAATGAAACCTAATTGATAAAATTTAAAACTATTTTTTAAAAAAATATGAAAGGAAAACAAATATTCAAATTAAAATATATTTTAAATGTTTATTTACTTCAATTTTTTAAATTCTAGTGAATCTTTTCTTTATACACTAATAAAAATTCTAATACATCACTTGATCAAAATGACGCAAAGAAAAAAAAATAATAAACATAATAATAAAATTTTGACATAAATCTTGTATCTTTTGAACTCCAATATATGTTGGATAGTGATAAAAAATATTCATGACAATTACATTAAATTTTTATATTGTAGTAAATAAAAGTTATTTATACAATTATAGTGAAAAAGATTACAGTATGATTGATAATGAGTTAGAAAATAGAAAATAATTAGATAAAATATATCAAAATTATATTCTATATGATGAAAATAAACAAAAAATAAAAATATTAAAAAATTAACAAATGTGTGTCTGAAAAACAATTTGAGAGACTATTGAAAGAAATTGTACAAGCAAAAATAAATGTATAATTAAGGGTATGATAAGATGAAAAATACCTTACAGATCTAAGAAAATATTTCAAATATCAACATATATACTCAATGGTTGAGAAATAACGAAAATTGTTTTACCAAAACAAAAGAGTTCTTCAAGTGAAACAAAAATGAATAATAATAAATAAAGAATATTTTTTTATATTACCTGTAAATGAAAAGTTTATGCTATTAAACACTTAAATTGAGAGTATTAAACATTCTCATCTGAAAGGAAAACATACAATAAATAAAAATATTAAAAAATAATAGAAATATTCAAATATGAGACATAAAAATGGCGGGGATGGGTATTATTGCGGGGATATGTACATTCCCATACCCAATTGAAAAAGTCGGGGATTTCCCATACCCATATCCATACCTAGTCAATGTGGGGATTTCTCGTCAAAACGGGGACATGTTCGGGAAATACCCACGAGAGCGGGTTTATTTGCCATATCTAGTTCCCACTCCATTTAGGCTGGTGAAGTATGATGATTGATCAAGTCACACTAAGTCAATAAAAGCAAATTAAATAAGCAACACATAAAGCAAGAACGTAATATATATTGAATCAATTACAGTACGAAGAGTTTAGAGAAGTTATATCCAATCTTAACTAGGAAGAAGTTAGTTTCTCATAATGATAAGCGCAATAAGTTGCCTTCCTCCTTCATGGTTCTCTCTAAGGATATTAAATTAGTGCCTAAGAACCTAGAACTGAATTACTAAATAAGTTCTCCAAACCAGCATACAAATTTAACATACGAATAACAAAAGCATGTTCTATTTTTATAGAAAAGTTGTGTGCTGCTTGAGCTTCCGTGATGTTGGTCAACCATGAGGTTTCCTCCCTAGGTGGATTTTCTTGTGAGGCTCAACTATCATTCTAGAGCTTGAGGCTTTCTTGCAGTGAAGGTTTCTTCATGTGTGACTGAGTGACAATTTTGCTGTTCTACCGCATGATTTGTATTTGAATCTTCATAGACTGCCTTACGGGACTCGGTGTCAACTTTGGGGCTCAACACCAACTTCTCAATTTCCTTCATTTTACTTGCAAAAATAGCATAAACATATCAATTTCCACTTTTTATAACTTATCTACTCGTCATTATGTAATTAAAGGCAAAATGGATCGTTTTACTAAGATTTACATCTAATTCATGCAAGATAAGTGTATAAACAATGTGTAATTATAAGTAAACTAGACACTTAATAATTACCCTTTTATGGGTATATGCACTGAGATACTTGAGATTATATTGTGACTTTTAGGGTCATAATATTAAGTACGAAACTTATTAATGAAAGAAAATATTTTATTTTTCACTAATGATTTGATCATATAGATTAAGACTTCAAGTGGTGAAGGAAGTTTGTGTATTGAACTTACAAAATAAGTGCATGAACTACTCTCATAATAGTTTAGAATGAATTTCCAGGTAAAATATTAATCTCTAACGAGGTATATGCTTAATATGAGTCTTTAAAAAGCATTAAATATGACAAATAAAACTATTGCATTGAGAAGTAGATGAGAGTTAATGTTTTATGGGTAAAAAGGGATTGATCTCTAATTTGTTGTATTTATACTATATGTTCACTCTATGTTTACAATATGACGTGATTTATACGTATATGTGTTAATTTATATGTATATCATGTTGTTTGATAGCTCAACCTCATGTAAGTTTGTGTGAAGTGTTATGATCTACATAGTATGAGAACCAAAACAAATAATGTTACATATAATAAGAAAAGAGTTAAGTTGATATTTTTATTGTCCTAAATTTTATATATGTATTTTTTTATAACAATATAACAATGGTAATATTTGTAGCACTCATATATTTCTTTTATCATATTTAAATTCTACTTGCATTTTACAACATTTTTCTTACTAACATCTAACATATAGGGAATCTTACCAAACATTTATTTAAAGTAACACTTAAAATTTACTTAATAAATTAAAAAAAAATAATGCACACAAAAATTCATATTGAATCACAATTAAAGAAAATAAAACCAAAATCATGACTAAAAGATTAAAGGAGAAACTAAATTTCAATACCTCATGGGTTGGTAATGAAAAATATTTAACCTATTATGGAAAAAAATATTTTCCTTTTAGCTGTGCACTGACGTGATAAATTAGCCCTTCTAACGCGCTTTTGCACTCAATTACAGCTTCTATATTGAGAATAAAACAAACTACCCTTCCCCTAAGATAAAAACATGTTATTATGTTCCTCAAACACAGCAAATCTCTTTATCTTGTCTACGTTTCTTCCTTTAAATCATGTAACGTAAAATGGCACACCAACCATTTGGTTCCATGTTGTACCTTCATTTAACTAAAATTAATGTCCATGTGAAAGTTCATTTGGAAAAAGCGTGGTTTAGGTCAAATTTTAAAAAGGAAAAAAGAACTTCAAAGTAAAAAGAAAAACATTTGGTTTCATCTAGTTTACTATTTTCAAGGTTTTTGCTAAACCAAGAACATGTGTCATACTCAATGAATTTGTTTCTTCATGTTTTGATATTTTAAAATTTGATTGATGACACAGAAATCATGTCAACCGTAATGTTTTAAAATAATGTAAAATTGTTAGAATTGTGTATCGAATTACTAAAATTAAAATATAAAACTTAAAATTAAAGAGTTTATTTCGTATGTTATAAATGTGAAAAGTATAATTTTATTATAAATATAATACCTTATTACATGAAATATAATATATCGATAAAAAAAATCTGAGTAATTAATATACAATTGTTAGAAACTTGGTGCACTCATTTATTTATTTTTAATATAAAAGAAAAAAATCTTGTACAGAGAGAGGTTCTTTTGAAGTAAAAAACGAATTCCAAATGAAACTAAACAAATTCTAAATAAATAGAAAAAGTCAACAATATAAAAATACGAGCTTCTTAAAATATCTTTACAAACTGTTTGCTATTAAAATAAAATTTAATATACGTTTTTGAAAAAATAATCTATTTAAGAAACTTAGTTCAGAAATCTTTATTAAAATTGTAATAATATCATTTATAAAAGTTTGGTACATGGGGTTGGCAGCCCTAAAGATATATATACACATAAGCATGCACAGTGGAAAAAAAAATAAAATAATAAGGTCAACGAGTTGGGTCTACTTGAATTACTTTAAACATAAACCTCAATATTTAAACCAAATTAATTGGTTTAACTAAAAAGTTTGAAAATAAAAATTTTTCCCAAATGTCACAAAATGGTGACTTTGAGTAGAAAAAGCAAAAGGGTTGATTCAGAAAATGGTGAAGTTCATATTCAGTGGCATCACCATTATTATGGTCACGAAAAGAGCTATTATTTATTTGCACTTCTCAAGTGATACGTCACCAACCTCACATCACTTGTTACCATTACGTTAATCTAGCCAATAGTTTCGGAACTCAAAGTCTCAAATTTCTCCTTTTTCACCTAAGTGTTTGAATTTTTAAGCAATTCTACTTTTATCTGTTTTATCAACTAAACTCGTTAACATTTATATTAACTTGTGTCGATATTATCTATGATGAATCATATGAAATTTGTAACATATTAATTATAATTATTTAAGTTAAATATATTTTTCGTTTCTAAATTATTATAAAAAATTACGTTTTTTAAAGTAAATTATAAAATATTTAGTTCGTATATTTTACGAAAGTTAATGTAAAATATTATTTTTAACAAATAATATATATATATATATATATATATATATATATATATATATATATATTAGGTTAC
>Ga0209589_1005067_pt1 | contig 22522 bp, 12 predicted proteins | sample CowpeawhiteBW_FD_187525 | JGI IMG/M metagenome (GOLD analysis project Ga0209589, IMG submission 187525) | Root nodule microbial communities of legume samples collected from California USA - Cow pea white BW (SPAdes) (version 2) | ecosystem: Host-associated > Plants > Roots > Nodule | place: USA...
TTTTATTTTTTCTTTTTTTTTTTTTTGTTTACAATATTGACTATCACAGAATTGTTCTTAATTAATTAGGTTTTATTTGAGAGATAGTGAATTTGTCATGATGATGATCTCTCAACTATAATCAAGTGTGAATATATACGGAATCCAAAATACTCAATAATTGGATCAAAACTGCATTATCTTCCTTATATGATATATTTACCTGGTTTATTAAAAGAAAAACAATAAAAATTTAAAATTTGACTAATAAATATTTTCATGAAAAGTTCGTTATAAAAATTTCTTATTGATTCATATCAGTTGTTTTAGCTAGTAGAATTTCAATTATGGTATAAACTTTGATCTAAAATATTATGTCTACATCTATACTGATTTTTTTTTTTCTTACTTTCAGGTGTCTTTCAACTTTCTTGATGTCTTCGTAGCTGGTTAAATAAAAAAATTACTGTATTAAACTTTTCACAAGAATACATTTTCAATTCTCTATAATTAGGATTAGCTGCAAAATGGTGCCACTGAGATTTGTCGTGAGAGGTGGTTCATGGTAGTATCTTAAAGCATTGAACGATAAGTTTTCTTTCATTTATTTCTTAACAAAATAATATGTAGCAGGTTTAATATGACTTCAATTTGGTCAAAAAATTATCATCGTTTGTGAGTCTTTTTCTAAAAACATGAAATATATTAATAATCCATACGTGGAAATAACTTTTAAAATTGGTGATAAAAAATGAGATTTTATATCACCGAAAGACAGATCTAGATGTAGACATTATAAAAAGACGATCGTATTTTAATATCAGAATTTTTTTTATATCCACTTGACACTATTTTCCCACCTTTCATTCTTTTTTAGAAATACAGAGGTTAACTTTTGTTAAAGATATTTTACTTCTATAAAATAGCGAAATAATAATATCGAAGATTTTTTTTTCAGAATTGTTAAGTCGGATAATGGATAATAATAGAAGGCTACAATGACATTAAAAAACAGAGTATGCAACACGATACTAATATGTTCTTGTATTTACATAAATCAAAGGAGATAATATGATAATGATGTCGTTATTTTACTTAAACTATTCCAAACAGGAAGTGACTGATACTTGATGATAGAAGTTGTTTTTTATGACGAATAATCTATACCTATGTCATATTTATCAAAATAAATTAAATTTTCCTAATTGCATTATTGTCAAAAGTTGCCAATTGTCTAATTACAGTATAAATTTAACTTCATTTCTTTAAAATAATTGCACGAAAATATTTTTCAATAATTAAATTTTGGTAACCTTTTTATAAGTGACTTTTTATTTTTTATTTATTTATTTTTATATTTCAAAATTACTTAAAAAATATCACTTTAAATTGTAAGAAAAGGTTATCAAAGTATCATTATCCAATTATTATATTATGTACCGTAAGTTATGAAACCCATACACGCCATATCAATGGCGTGTCCCATATACGACACATATTTACACATATACTCGTATGACATACTTGTCAGTAAAATATCTAATTTGAAAAATATTTTTTTGTCTTCAACATGATTTTAACATGATTTCGACACAAATTTAATAATCACAAATTCAATAATTTTTTAAAAAATCCATAAACTTATAAATTTATCGTATAAATTTCTATTATGATTATAAAAATTAAAAAAAAAATCTGATATGATCATTATTTTTTACTTTTTTAAATATTAAATAAATAAATTAGATTCATTTTTATATTAATTAACAATATGTTAATTAAAATTTTGAAACTAATATATATATATATATATATATATATATATATATATATATATATATATATTATATTATCTATTTTTTTAATTTAACCGTAACTTCGGATTCATGTCCGAATCCTCGTCCTTCATGCTAATTCCTTAGGTTGTGAAGACTGTATTAAAAGTTGAGGGTATGGTCACACGAATATGTAGCAGCTTGGCATTTGTGCAAGCTGTAACCAAGACACAATGAGTTCATCCATCAATCTTGCAGTCCACATTCTGTCCCTATATATATATATATATATATATATATATATATATATATATAATATTTTGTTTCTCTCAAATCTAAAATTTCATCTCAATAATATGCCACACAAAGGTGTAGCCGGCCAGATCATCACGTAACCAACGAGGAAAATGTCTCTAGTGATAACTGACAGGTAAGACCATAACATTAAATGCTTCGAAAACAAGCAAAGATTAAAAAAATTTCAAATTCTTTTCGATAACTTTGATCATATCTTCTTTGTTCATTCATATACATATATGTACACACACAAGAGAACCCTACCTTGCTACTTGTGTATCTAATACCCTTTTGACCATACCATGGATGTCGTTGGACGCAGAGGCAGTATTTCTCTCTTGCATTTTCCAGAACCCATTTTGGAATGCATTCTAAAGCTTCTTTCACCACAAGAACTGGTTGGAATGTCTGAAGTGTGTACTTGTTTAAGGGATAGATGTCGAAGTGATTCTTTGTGGGAAATCCACATAAAGCAGAAATGGGGTGGAGTCATCGGTGATGTTGCTTTCAAGGAGTGGCAATGGCATATGACAGCAGCTAAGGAGAAACAACTTAACCATTTGGATAAAGAAATGAATCAGAAGGGATCATTGGGATCTTTCAATGGAACTTGGCCTATGTTATACCTCAGATCATATCTAGAAGATTCTACCCATCTTAATACCTCATTGTCAAATAGCTTTATGATGGCCTTGTATTTCTCTCTAGAGAATGCCAAGTTCTGGTTCCCAGCTCAAGTCTTTAGGGTGAACCCTAAACCCTAATCTGGTTATACTTTTCATTAAGATTTTTCTACTAAGAGATCATCACTATGTTTCTTTTTTCTTTTCAGGGAGTCTTTGTTCGTGATGCCCTAGTTAGATATGATTCCAAAACTGATAACTTTCAAGCAAGGTAAAGTGAGATGATGATGAGTAGCTAAGAAATGAAAATTAGCAACATTAAATATCATAATTAATGAAAAGTAATGCATGATTAATTGCAGACTACAAAGTGGTGGTTGGCACATAATGGCCAACAACATCCAATGGGATAACCTGAGAGCTCCTCCAGTTGATACGCTTCCATGTGTTAGATACGTCTCTGATTGTTTGCCAGAGTTGAAACCAGGTGATCATATTGAGATCCAACGGAGATACAGAAGAGAAACTCCTTATGGTAGCTTTCTTGTCATTTTTCTTTCTTAGTTGTAACATAAATTTTTATGTAGGACATTTAGGTTAACATCAAGTTCATGTATTAATTTCGATTCATGTTTACTTTCTGCTCTATTAATTGAATTCCATATTGACTTTGACCTCATCTATGTCTGTACAATAGCTTAGGAATTTCAAAATAAAATGGACCAAACATTAAGCTATTTGATTCGATCCATTTACCCTCCTCTTTCATATATTCTTCAGCTCTTATTTATTTAATTTCTATTCTTTCCACCAAGTTTTCTTATACAAGCTTTGTGAATTACCCGAAAGTAATGCCTAATCAATGGATTGCAGATTGGTGCTATGCTGTTATTGGTCACTTGGAATCCTGTAATGGACATGAGAACTTCTGCAGCTGTCGCCACTCTGGTGCGAAATCTATTTGAAACATTATTGTTGGTTTTAGAAACAAACTTAAATAAATTAACCGTCGAAGTTTTATAGATACCTCGAGAATGAGTTCCTTTTTTTTGAATATTTTCCCTTATGTGTATGGTAACCTTTTTTATTATTAGGTCAGTCACTCCGAAACATATATATGGTATTAGTTTTATACATATAAAACATTTGACACCACTTTTAACCTCAAAACTTTAAAACAATGGTGTTATGATGTCTTTATTCTTATATGGTGTTTAACTTTGTCTATTTTATCCAATGTGGAACTTTTGACTCACACTTGAACTATTCCCAACAATATGAATGCTTAATTTGATCATAGTTATATATATATTTTGCATAGAAAGCTATCTGACTCGTTTGCGTGTATAAAATTTGGTTTACTGATAGATACATTGATGTTGGAGTTCAAGCAATACTCTGAGGGATCAAATATGAGACGAGTAAAGCTACAGAGAAATGGGGAAGAACCAAGTGGATGCTATGGAGGAATTAGAAAGCTTCACAGTGAGGAGGAGATCCAAAGATGGGAGAAACATTTTCCACTTCGTCAAACTCCTGTATCTATACCTTTGCACACTGCCTTTTATAACGTCTTAAATTAATATTTTCTTCCAAATCATTGTTTTCTTAAGAACTTTGTTTTCAATTTCTTCCTTTTCACACATTTTCTCTCCTGTTTTTCTTTGAATGCTATGGAATTTGACTCTTCTGTCACATCTATAATGTATTCACACTTTTGGATAGTTTTGAATTGTGAGTGATCAAAATAACATTTATCATCATATTATAAATTCAATATAGATAAATGTTTATTGATTTAAATTCTAATAATAATATAATTTATGCATATCAAACTAATATTGGTTATGAATTTTAGTTATATCAAAGTAAATACTCATTCATGTAGAGGCCAAAACTACCAGTTAAAAACATATAAAATATAAAAAGGTTTTAACATGAAGAGGAAATAACTAATAAAATTGAAATTTAGATAAAAAATAAATAAACCCCCTTTATACAGATACTTTGGAGAGACATGCGACGATCGCGAAGAGTGGTCCGATTGCGCTAACCCTGTTTCAAGTTTTGATTCAGGTGAATCTAAATTGTCCTTTTTTTTATTTTTCTAGTTTCTAAAACCTAGTTAATAAATCACACGACATCATTAATATGTTAGAAGTAAAATCCGATGGAGTTGCGTGGTTAGATCTGTCCAATATTAACCAAATTAGTTTCTAATAAATGATGTCTATGTCTACGCCAGTTTTTTTTTTTTTCTTCCATTTCATATATTATTGATTGTGTTTTGTATATTTCAGATGCTCCTTCAACAACAATCTGCACTGACTTTTGATTCACAAGAAGAAATCTTCATTACTCTCACTTAGAACTAGCCATGAAACGGTGTGTAATGTCATCATGGAGTTCTGTAATGAAGAGATAATGCATAAAGAGACTCGTGGAAGTAATTGAAGGGAGTATGGATTGAATTTTTAAAAGTTCAGTCTAAAACCACTTAATGGGATCGGTTAGAAATTAAATCTAAATCCATATTTTGTAAATCTAAATCTATATAATTAAATCAAATTTTACATTCAAATGCATATTTTTCATGATGAGAAAGATAGTTTGAGTGTTTATAAATTAGTATGATATCCATTTTCAAATTGATTTTTTCACGATCAAATTTAAATCCAAAATAATTTAAAATTATTATATATTTTGTACGAATAATCTTTAGATTGAAAATGTGTTCATCATAGAATTTATACGTAAATATCCCATTGATTAATGTTCTATCTTATAGAGAAAAACAAAAGACATATATACTAGGATGATGAAGGAATCATCCGTGCCTTTTTTTTTCTGAATAACATGTATAAGTTTAGATACCCTTATACCTATATTTTTTTTTTCAGCACCTATATTATTTATATATCTTACCACTTTACTAATAAAAACACCTGTGAATATTCACCTCTTTAGAAATTATTTTGGTGATCACTTATGTGAGGGATTGATATATAGATTTTCTTGATGCCTAGAAGTTGTTTTTAAAGTGTGGAGATGGCAGAAAAAATGTCATTATATATATTTACTTAGAAAACATTTTAAAAAAGCCATTATTATCATATCTTTTACACGCTGTGAACAAGTGAAAACATACTTCGAATATGGTTTGTTTATATAAAACAATCCTTTAGATAATATATACTAATCAATCTAGCCATCAATTGCTCTCCGTAAGATGGATGCAAGCAAACTCACAAGGAAAAGACGCTTTTTTATTTAATTATTTACGATCATCAAACTATTTCTACCCACCTCATAAAAAAAATAATTGATATAAGCGGTTTGAAAGTAATTGAAAGAGACTTAAGTCCACTTGTTAGATTTACATAGAAGATTTCAATGAAAAGATATAATATTAATAAGACTTCAACTTAACCACATAAATCATTTATATTACTCTCAACCTAAAATCTTAAGACAGTGAATTTATAGATCTTTATCATTATATAATGTTCTACTTTCTTATTTCTAATAAATGTAGACTTATACTCACACTTGGTAGATTTTATTATGTTTCATAAATATGGTTTTAGTTAATATGTCAATATTATATATGTTTTTAGATGTTACTTCTTATACAAACATAATATATATCACAAACACTCATGAAAATAAAATTAATCCTCTGTTAATACTTAATCAAACTCTAAGTTTACAAAATTCATTACTCTCTCAATACTTCATTAAACTCAAATCATCTAATATAAATCATTTGAATTAAAACAAAAACTAAAAGATAATATATCTCCTTGATGAAGCACATTAATAAAAACATTCTCCTCAACTAGAACTCGAATAGCAAAAACATCACCTTCTTCACCATCACCTTGGTTTGAGACGATTATTGATGTTTTAAAAGGAGTAAAAATTAATCCAACTTTAACCTTCAAAATTTAAATAATAAGGTATAGTGATACAAAGAGAATTGAAATGAAATTATAAAGACAAAATAAATGTTTTATGTGTATCCAAACTTTGTGGCAGAAAAATAAAAAGAAAATCTTAATTTATATTAATTTTTAATTAGATGGTGTTGCAGTGTTGCAATTTTGTATTAATTTTTAACTAGAAAATAATTTTAACAATAATTATATTAATTTTTCATAGAACGAAATGTCGTGACAATATAAATAAAAATAAAATTTTTTAATTACATTAACTTTTAGTGAGGTTTAGACTTAATTTAAGTTGAACATATATACTTAAAGAATGTGAAAAAGTTGTCAACATAACATTTTAAAAAACGTAAATGTATACGATTTTATGATTTTGTATGATAATTTGATTGATTCTACTGTCTACGATTATGCATAGAATTTAAGTCATAAATATTATATAAAATCATAAAATCTTATAATTTTACGATTTAAATCTCAATTTTTATTATACCTAAAGGTTATATAACCCTTTCTCAATATAAAGATCCTGAATAATGTAACATTAAGCTTAAACATTCATGTATCATGTATTTTTGAAATGAATAATAGATGATTTGATAAAAATTAGTTTGTAAATAAAATTTATATTCACTTATATAATATGTACATTCACCTTATCATTGGTCGAAGACTTCCAATATTAGCATTAAAATAAATATACTTTCACAAATAAATCGATATTTGATTAATGAAAAATATATGAAAAAAAAATCATGATAAACAAAGTAAACAATGAAAGCATTAAAGTTGGCAAGTAATGCACATCACACCCTATCTTATTAATTATTACGTTATATAATCTTGCTTACTCTAACAAAAAAGGTTAATTATTTAACTCTCCTTGTTGGTACGTAAACGTTCTTATGCTATAGATCAACATCAAGTGACAGTAACCGGAACGGTGATGAACAAAACAACGAAAAAAAGTCGAAATCATCGACAACGTGTAACGGTGCATTCGAGGTGTCTATATTGAAGACCAAGTCCCTTCAAAGTATAACTTTCTATTTCTTAAACTTAAATATAACCGATAACAAATTGAAAAAGGAGATGGTTTTAGTATAAATTATAAATTGGTTTCATAAACTATCTTAAAGATTTAGTGCCCGACCTATGTTATTTTAGATATCTTTCTCATCACGGGAGTGGCAACGAAGTTGCTGTGTTACCGGATAAAATGTATAATGTTGGGTAGTAGGTTTTTAATATCTGAATTTTGATATAAAATTGAAAATTTTCTCTATTTGATTGATTAAAAATGATTATATTTATTTATTTTTAAATTTTAAAGATCAAATATATTAAAGTTTCAGACGATAAAAACTTTTATTTTTGTACAAAAATTAAGGACTAAAAAGACACTTAACTCACTTAAATACATATTCTTTTCCACCAAGTAGCTTGCATAATTTTTCAAAACGTTGTTGTCTGTGATTATTTATTTCCAATGTAATTAAATATACTTATATATTATTTTATTAATATTATATTAATATAATTTTTACTGCTGAAAGTTGGTTGTACTTGTATACTTATTTTATAAGATTAAATTTTATTTTATTTATAATGAATTTTTTAGGAGAGGCTTGGGAATAAAAAGTTATCATCATATTGCCGCGTAATTAAAATATGCATAGGTGAAGAATGATGTGATATATTAGAAGTGAATTTTAAGTCTAATTTAATCCCACAAAACCAACTTGTTTGTAAGGTGAGAATTGCACCCACTTATATATTGTGAATTGGCCTTATCTTTAGTCGATTTAGGACATCCAACACACCCCATCACGCTGAGGTATATTCATCTCGTCCGTAGGACAAGAAATTAATTGATGATCCGTTAGCGGCCCGATATCGGGTGGAACAAAATGTCCATGAAAGTTCGCTAAGATAGACATCAATTTGCTTCTGATACTATGTTAGAAGTGAGTTTTAAGCCTAACTAAACCGATTTTGTGGGATTGAGTTAGACTTAAAAAATCCACTTCTAACATGATCTAAATGATAAATAACTTTGTTTACTCAGAAATTAATTCTCATATATGAATCTAACTTCTTAAATGGATATCATAAATCAAGAAATTAATCCTTGACTCTTTGCTAAAGGATATCTACCTAGGATTTTGTTAAAAAAGATTAATTATATGCATATACTATTTTATAATTTCTTTTAATTTTAGAAATTTTCTTCGTCATCATTTTACAATGTTTTAAAATATTTTGAATTGATTTATATAGTAATTTCATCTACACAAAACTGTCTTAATGTTTTTTTTTTAATAAAGCTTCCTTATAAACAGGGAAAAAAACATGTAATAATCTGACTTTCCCATTCAACAAACTTTGCAGTTTCATATATACCTATGCATCTATGCCAAGAAAATTCTTCCATAATCAGCCAACTTTTAATTATTTCCTTTCTCCCACCTCTGTGTATGTATTAATATTGTTGAAAGCTGCAAAATCACTTCAATTCTTCTTGGTATCTCTAGGTTTGAACAAGTCAAAATGTCATCTGAGAAGAACTGTGTATCAAAGAAACAAAAAGATTGCAAAGTTTATTCGCTCTTAGATTTGCCTGAGTGGATCTTGGATTGCATTCTGGAGTGCCTTTCACCATTGGATTTGTTTAGAGTGGCAGAAGTGTGCAGCAGTTTGAGGGACAAAACCAGAAGTGATGCTTTGTGGGAGAAGCTTATCAAACAGAAATGGGGTAGGCTTGTTGGTGATGTAGCTCACCAAGAGTGGCTGTGGCACACAACAAAAATAAACACACAAAGCCTCTTGTTGTTACAGCAGAATCAGGGTGGATTATGTGGCTCTTCCACTGGTGTTTGGCCTTCTCTAAGCTTCAATTCTTACTTGGAAAATTTCATTGACTTCATTACTTTGATTAAAAGTTGTTCCAAAATGGCTTTCTATATCTGTCTTGAGAGTGGCCGCTTCTGGTTTCCTGTTCAACTTTACAAGGTTACACTAATTCATCATCAATTGCTTCTATCTATCTTCATTTCTAATTTGTATACATATCTGTTGCTTTAACTTTCATTATATCATGTATGTATATCTTTGTAGAGTGGAAATCAAAACCTATCTGTCTGTGATGCCATTGTCAGCTATGACTCTAGAACCAACACCTTCCAAGCACGGTATAGTTCGACTCAATCCTTCACATGAAAAATAAACTACCTCGATTGAGGTAGGCTGTTACGAGACATAAATCAGAGTTTATTTTAGTAAAATTTGTTATTTGTTGAATATATTTTTCTATTCATTATCAAATCGTTATCGAATCAATTATTAATGTCTAGTTTGATGTTTGATATGTATGATGTATGTTAAGATAAAAGTCAATTAACAATATGTAAATATGTGTAAATCTCATCTTACAAACTGATTTTTAAAACATATGATTTAAAGTTCACTTTTTAAACACGATTATAAATCAAAATTTTCATATTTTGGTGTATCTGTGGACTATGTATGTATTATGGTTTATATTTGATAGGTCTCGAAGAGGTGGGTGGCACATGATTGAAGGAAATGTTCCATGGGATAAGTTGAGAATGTCACCGGTTGAAACTTCTCCGATGACTTTTTATGTGTCTAACTCTATGAACGATTTGAAACCAGGAGATCAAATTGAGATTCAAATTAGAAGACGCACAGATTCCCATTATAGTAAGTAATTAATTAATTGACTCCTTATATTTTCATTTAAATTTAAGACTATAGGTTCCTTTTTAATTGACTCGTAGATAGAAGTTTTTATAAAGAATTGTCATGAGTAAATTTGTATAATTTTTTTCCAACGATTATTTTTTTTAATTTTTATGTATACTAATTTTAACTTATGAAAAATTGAATTTATTTATTCTTATATTTTTTCTATTTTAAAAATCTTCATAGAAATTTCTTTCACAAGAAGCGCTTCTTATATATAATTAATTATTTTTGTAATCCATTTCCTTCTATTTGAAATGAGTTGTAGCTTGGTCGTATGCTGTAATTGGTCATCCGGAAACATGTGAAGAAGATGTGAATCATTGTCACTGTAAATATAATGGTAAGATTTGTCCAAAATGTTTTCTGTAGAAAAAAAAAACATTATGGTAAAAGTATGTGTTGTTGTATAAGTTATTTTTGTCATAGTATATTTTCTTTAAATTTTTTGATAGATGTTGGGTGTTGCAGACATGTTAGTAGTAGAGTTCAAGCAATATAAAGGGCAGAGCAGATGGAGAAGATCAGTGTTGAACAGAAAGCTGCATGAGGAACAAGGTTCAAGGCCTCGCTGGTTCGGTGGAATCAGAAAACTTGTTAACGAGGATGAGATTAAAAGGTGGAACAACTTTCTTACATCTAAATAATTATTAATTGGATTAAATATGTTTATGGTCCTTTAAGTTTTAGTGAATTTTGGAATTAGTTCTTCTTCGAAACTTTATACCAATTTAGTTATTCATTTTTAGAAATACATGGATTTAGTTATTCTTATCAAATTTTGTTAAGTTTATTTGACTTTTGAAACGCATTTTATGATCATATTTGAGTTAACATTGAAGCAAAAATGTGTCAAACGATGTAAACAATTCAAATAAATTTAGTTAAAAAGACTAAATTCACGCATTTTTAAAGACGAATGACTAAATTGGTCAAAAGTTTTGAAGAGAGACTAATTCCAAACTTTACTGAAACTTGAGGGACCAAAAATACATTTAACCCTATTAATTTGAAAGGAGGAGGGGGAAAGAACCAATTTGAAGGAAATTTGCATGTGATATACCTATGACAATAGTAGCTTCTAAATTCTTGCAATTTGCTTTGATGCTTGTAAATATCAAAGTTGGTTTTGAGAATAAGAATTTATATATGTATACAAAGAGAGAAATTGATCAATGCTTTTAATCATCTCTATTTCCTTTTTCAAAATATTGAAGAGAATCAATAAAAATTATATAGTATTTAATTTTATATGAGCGTTAAAGTAAAAAAAAAAAAATCATAATTATTTTAATTCAATATGCATAACGAAGAAAGTATATATAATTTTCAAAAACTAATTAAGTGGACTGAAGTTGTTTTCTTGGTATGGTTTCACATTGGTCTCTATGTTTCACATTACTCATATTTAGTTTTTATGCAACTTGTATATTCGACCCAACAACTCATAATACCTTACTCGAGAGATAGAACATTAACAGTTAAATGGATACTCATTGTATTAGATCAATTGAAGTAATTTGATTAGTATAATTTATAAGGTTAAGTATGGACATATTTTATTTTTAAAAAAAGTATGATTTTAGTATTATAACTTTAATCACGTTAGTTTTGTTTTGATTTTTCTAATAATTATAATAATTGACATAAATTTGATCTATATGTATTTATTAAAGGAAGAGAAAATTAACGTTAATATATAATTATTATAGATGGAATATTTTTTACCTTTCAGTTTTTATTTGTAATTGAAATTCTTAGTTGTTCTTTCAAAATTAATGGATATTAACATTATTAAAGATTAAAGATTAAACACGTATTCAATGATATTTATTATTAATGAAGTTTAAATAAACTAATAATTCTTTTGTATAATTTAAATAAATAAAAAATACATCAACATTTATTGTAATGAAATAATTGTTTATTCTAATTTGTATATTTGACTTAATTTATTCCTACAGGAGATCTTACATTCATAAATTTATCAATAATTCTGATAAACATAGGAAACAGTGAGATGATAAAAGGTAATCAATTTCATGAATTAAATTGTATATACAATAATAAAAATAGTTAAAGTTTTGTATTGAATATAATATTGAAGAAAGATGTGTGTATACAAGGTATTAAACATAAAATCGGCTTATTTGTTAAACATATTTTGGCCCATCCTACAGTAGATCTACAAAATGTAGAGTGTGCTGGTCCGTCACGCATTTTTCCGCATAAATTTGGGTTTTGAATTACTCCTATTCCTATAGCAGGAGTTTTCTTCCTGCACTCCAATATTTTTTCTGCACTTTCAAAGATTCATGTTTTTTCATTTATGTTATTAAAAAATTAAAAAATAAAAAAATTTAATTAGATAAATATAATAATTAAATAATTATGAAGTGGCAAAAATAGTTGGCTGCATGAATTAACTGATAGGGTTTGTACATGTACCGCTACACCCCAATAATTAAAATAAATTTATTTAAAATTATAATTATTTAAAATTATAATTAATTAAAATTATATTTACTCAACAATATAATTAACTAAAATTAAAATTATTTAAAATCGTAAATAATTAAAATTATAATTATTCTAAATTATAATTAATTTAAATTATAATTAATTAATATTAAAACTTATTTACATTAAAATTAACTACAAAAAAAATACAACTTAACCTAAAAAAATTATATAACAACAATGATAAAATAATAAATATTAAAAATTTAAATTAAATTGAAAAAAAAGCAATTGGAAGTCGACATCCGGAATCGAATATTTTCGGAAGTCGACATTCAGTGAGTTAAGCCAACATTGTCCAATTCTGTTTATCGAAAATCGACTTTCGGTAATATTTTTCACACACCTACGGAAGTCCACTTCCGAGCACAACACTTACGGAAGTCACCCCTCTTTTACGGAAGTCACTGTTCTCTTACGGAAATCATTCAACTTGTATGGAAGTCCCTTTTAACTACGAAAGTCACCTTCAACTACGGAAGTCAATTTAAATTATGGAAGTCGAATTCCAGTATTGATGGCTTACGGAAGTCGACTTCTGGTGGTGCCATTTTCGTGTTGTTCATAGTGGTTTACGGAAGTCCACTTCCAAAATTTATCTTGGTCTACGGAAGTCCACTTCTGTCATCTTGTGGCTTACGGAAATTGATTTCCGAAATTAAATCACTTGCGAAAGTCGACTTCTGGTTTGTGATTTTCGTTTCAGACATGGATACCCACAGATCTATACTCCAATCAACTAAATGATGCTTATGCATATAGATGGATGACAAACATAGCAACAACAACACAAAAAATGAAAAACTACAAAGGGGTATCAGTACATGTGTTAATATAGAGGAATGGCAGAGGGGAAGAGGAGAGACCAGAGAACAAAACCAGTGAAGACTGGCTTGAGAGGCAAGCTTAGAGAGTAAGGAGAGTGAGGCAGAGGGTTTGGGGGTGAGGACGACTGTTAAGTTAAAAGAAAGTGAGGGAGTAGTTTTCATTAAATAAGAGAGAGAAGTGATTGATTTAAAATTTCAAACTGGTCAAAGGACAATTTTGAATTTTAAGAAAAACTTTGACGTGTAGAAAAAATATTGGGGGTGCTAGAAGAAAACCCCTCCTATAGTTGATTCATGCATGTTCTCTATAAGGGGGTTTATCCTTGTATTCAAAATATTTTCTCCTGTAGTCTTAAAATGTTTTTTAATTCTTACTTTGTCCTTCACAGTAAAAATAAATAGTAAACTTTCTCTCTCATCTATTTAATACATCAATCATTCCTGTATTTTATCTTTTATCCACATGAGAGGTTGGGGAATACATAGTTTGAGATTGAAGTATACATTCTCGGATTATCTCTCACATATGATCTTTCACATATCAAGGTTAGTATCTTATTATAATTTATATATGTTAAATTTATTATTCTTTTTAGGATGTTTCTTCCAAATTAAGTTTATCCCAAATTAATATAAACCCTAATTATGATTTTAGGATTTTTTTTATGAAATTTGTATGAACCTTAATTATAATTTTTCCCAAAATTATTATAACCCTTAATTATGAAATTTAGGAATTTTATGTTTTCTGCTGCCTATGGTAAATTTTTTAAAAATTTTGAATTTATACAGTGTTGCTTATTTAATTAAATTTGTATGAGTTTTGTTATGTTTTGCATTGTGATAATTGTGATTTGTGAATATAATTTTTCTTTTTCTCTAAATAGGTGGGAAGTGATAAATTTATATTAGAAAGATTATGATAAAGAGTAAAAGAATTGATTCTTTTTTTGAGAGAGAAAAGTTTGTGATAAAGATGAAAAAAAAATTGCATCGACATTAACTAAACTCATGATTTGGTATGATATAATAACCAAGGATAGTGATATTTTTTTGAATTCTACTATAATGTGTGCTTGTTTTAAGCAGAGAAAATGAAAAGAAAAAATAAAAGTTTTTTTTCTAATTAAAAAAAAATAGATCTAACAAATTTAATTTGGCGCCCCTAAAATTTTTGTCCAAGTTCCCGGACATCCGTTTTACGTTTGTTTGTTAAACCACAATTTTTTATTTTTTATTTTATGATACAATAATTTTAAAAATTTAGTTAATTTTATTTTAGTTATTAAGATAAAGATTTAATAAATATGATATTTATTTGTTTATTTATACATGGAGGGCAAAGTAAGAATTGACAAACTTTTTGATGTACAGGAAAAATCATTGGGGTGTAGGAGAAGCCCCTCTGTAATCATTCTACCAATATGCATAAGAACACGCTCCACTATTAACACAATTCTAACACACAAATCCTGCATGGTACAAGACTCGTGCATCATGTTTTTATGGTTTGTGTATTTTTTTTTTTAATAAATATTATTGTTATTATATTTAAATGAAAAATTGATTTCAATGATTATTTTTATTGGTTTTGTGTTGTAGAGTTATAAATATATTATTAAAATATAGAATTGGATTATTTAATAATAATTAGTTCATATAAACAAAGATATATTTTGTATAATTAACAATAAATGATATATTTTTGTTAGTTATTTTGTATTGTATAATTGTTGATTAACTTTTAATTTTTGGCCATGCTTAACTAATAATTTTGGTGATTAACTATTAATATAATTTATATCTGACATTGCTTAGATCTGTTTTATGAAATAAACTTAATTCAATTTAAAATGACTACATTTTCAGAATGAATATGAAGAGTTTGGTTTTGGTGGCATGGAACAGTTATTATGTCTCTTTTCAGTATCTCTGCACTTTGATTTTCTGGAGTGCCCTTAGATTTGGTAAGTGTTTGTTATACGTTCATCAAAAAGGAAAAAAGGAAATTTTAATGTCATCTGATGTCGTTTCACGAAGGAGAAAAAGTCAACTTGGAAGCGCTTCAGTTTTAATTTTTTTTTTCCAAAACTTGATCATGCTCATGGATCCATCCGAGGTTAGTGTAAATGGATTTCAATTACTTCTATTTTCTGTATTTTTTGTTTAAAATGGGATTTTGTTCGAGACAATTTTCTTTTTACAGTAATAGTTTCTGTTACCAAAATAATTTTCTTTCTAAACAACAAATTTTGTTTTTATTAAATGTTAATCATTCAAAGTGTTGTTTATCACAAGAGTTTCAAGTGTTTGATGAAGGTTTCTTTATGGAATAGGGTAAATCATTGTTAATCGGAATGAACTTTATCTCAAATACTAGGAAAGACGTCCTTAACATCGAGTTTGAGGAAACACTTTTGGCTGAGAGGAAGCTTCATGTTGCCTATGAAATATTAAGGTTTTATGATTTAGATGATGTTGGATATGTCTGTACTTTGTATTGTGGGCATATATACTTTTTATTAAGAGCATTTGACTTAGATTGAAATGAGATCCAATATCCTTTGATAGGACAATCAAGCTTTACTTTAACCTCTGATCCTATATCTTCAACAAGATTTTTTCAATCCTTCAAAGTCAATTTATCGACACCAAGGGTATAATGTTTTATTTCTTATTTATTATATTGGTCATCTATATGTATATGTATAGTTACTAATGTTGGTTTCCTTTTCATGTTTTTGAACAACTGACATATAGTTTTGCCTAATAAATTTTAAATATTTGTTGAGCATGAAATTAAACTTGACAAAATGGTTGAATTGTATGATCCTCGATAAAAAACAAATCCAAACCACAGGAGCTACTACAAAAATTCTCAAAATTACCGATAAAATTTTACCGACGAATTTATATTCATCGATAAATTTAATTTATCGACGAATTTTCTGGACGAGTCTTAAAGAAATTAATTAATTGCTTCTCCTTTTTTCACAAACCCTAATTCACTATTTCTCCTTCTCAAGTGTCGTCAAAGGAAGTATGTAGGAACCATAACCTCAACCTCATCTCCTACAACCACTCCTTTCCTGCTTAAATGAAGTTGTCGCTGACAACATCTGCTACTACAGGAGTTCCTCCGATGGCGGTGCCATCGTTAATGCCTCTTTGCAAACGAATGCCTCACCCCTCTTCGTCTTCATTGATCTCATCTTCTCACACGATGCCTCACGCCTTCACCACTGGCGCTTTTGAAATGCGACTAGAAGCACCGTCAACTAGCCCATTGGTGTCGTTTCCACCTCACCCTTGAGCGGAGGTTTGTTCCTCAGTTGGTTTCTCTCTACGGTAAAGATCCACCACGTCACTGCTTTGTTCTTTACTGCTTCGTTCTTTGTTTGGAACTTGACGTTGGGAGGATGAACGTTCTCTGTTCGAAACTTGGCGTTGGGAAGATGAACATTCTTTGTTCTTTGTATTTTTTTTTTCTAGATCTGTGATATGCGTGCAAATGGTGTTGGAAAGGATTCTATATTTTTTTCTGCATTGTTTGTGCAGGTGATATTTTTCTAAAAAATGGTGGTTCGTGCAAGTGATTTTATTTTTTGTTTTTATGCGATATTACTTGGAATTGTTATAGGTGCATCGAAGGTGATCATCATTGGTTTAATCACATGGAAGTGGGAAGATATGCCTTTTCATGGCTTTTTCCATGTTTCATTAAGGTCCAGATATCTCAAACATGTCCTCAACCATCATCATCAATGTTATCTTATATTATATTTTGTCCCTTCAATTGTTTTCTTTTTTGTGTAATAATCATTGTAAGGTTCTTCTTTTATTTTAATTATTTAAATAAATTACACATGTTTTTGTCTAATTAAAGCATTCACAATAATAAAAATCCAATAAAAACCAATAAAAGTCAATCTATGAATGGCTCAATAAAATTCGAATTCAAATCAAAAAAATAATCAATTTTGAAACAAACAAAAAATTAGTAACTCGTACCTATCGACGGATATTTTTGTCGACAATTACCGATAGAATTATTAAGTCGTCGATAAAATTTATTGATGAAGATATTATCAACAGATTTTTGACAATCGGTAATTTTGATTTAATAACAAAACTTAAGCATTACTGACAAATTATGATCATCGATAATATCAATTTTTCTTGTAATAAACACAATCGAAAGCAAAGTCACAAAACTCATAAATGTCAAAATAAAACATTCTCAATAGTTAATAAAGGAAATCCAAAAACAATAATATCAATAAACAAAACACTAAAATGTATACCTCATCAAACTCAACAAATACAGAGAAAACCATCGAACACCAACGTAAAACTCAAACACAAAATAACAACCAAAAACTAAAAACATATAAATGTCTCAGCAAAACTATAAAACAAAACAAAACCTTAGGAACACAAACAAAAACCAAGACACGAAAAACATAAATGTTATACCTTATGAAACTCGGGAAACCTAGAGGAAGTAACAACTGAAAACTAAAACTTTTGCAGTAGTCAATAAAATTAAACCACAAACGAAAGACTAAAGAACGAAAATATCATACCTCAAGAAACTTAGGAAATGCAAAGAAAGGAACCACCAAACATCACCTTTACAAACTAAAAAATTATTATAATGCAACTAATGTAACATTTATTAATGCATGCAACATCTATCAACTCGATGTACAATACTCCCTCCATCCACCAATCCTAAAGGCGGGAAAGTCCAAATGACTTTTAATTACCCAAACACTAAAACAAAAAAAAAGATTGGATAAGAGGGTTAAAGTAGTAAAATATCAATCATTGATCAAAGATCCAGAAAGCATTTTTAAAACAGGGTAATTTACAGAAAAACTTGTAAAATGAATCGGGATCAATGATTCAAGTTGGATTATATGGGTAAAATAAAGGAGTGATTCTTTTCATATATTTTAAATGTCAAATCACCGACATTTAAAAATCACCGACTCAACCAATTTAATCTAGAGGTTATACTCAGGTTAGTAAAATGAGTATAAAAGGATATATGGCTCGGAATAGAAACTTATAAAGTTTTAATGAGAATACCAAATGAAAAGCGAAAGCATCACTCCAAATGGTCAGAAACTCTCTCATGAGTGAGCAATATAAATTAGGTCATCATTCAATTAGGTTATGTTGTGGGCCAGCGAAACAGTTAAATTTAAAGAAATGAAGACTTAATAAGTAAAATTGATAAAATCATTATTTTTATTTAAAAAATAATATTTATTTAAAGAGCAAAAGTGATAATTAAATATAGACACCAAAATGATAAATCAAATAGCTATAAATATAGAAAAGTATATTTTTATTTAAAAATTAGGAAATATTTTGTTCTATTAAAAACATTTAATTATCAATTTTAAAATTAAATGATATGAAGTTCATTTAAGGGAAGAAATTACTAATCATAATTCGACCCATTACCAATCTAATAATTAGGAAGACAAACTTTCTTATTGTTTTAACGAAAAGTCCAAAAGACCAACCAACCACGACACATTACCAAGAACCATGGATGAATAGAAAATGAAAAAAAGACATAGAAATCATCGAAATCATTTAACGGTGCATTCAAGGTGCCTCTGAATTCAGACCAAATCATCGAAATCATTTAATTATATTTTATCTTTCTTAATTTCAGTAAAATTCACCGGTGGTCACACATGCATACGTCTTAAACTATATGCTATTTTAATATCTTATTTAATTTTAGATATTTTCATTTGTCATTTTAAAAAGCATGTATAAATTACTTTCTTAATCGATTCGATATTATTTAACAAAGGACTAAATTAAGGTGTCAATTATAAAGACAAAGGCAAAATTTGACTTTCCAATTCAATAAGCCATGTTTGTGATGGGAGATCCAGTTTCACATATGCTTCGTCTTTAATCATTGCTTTCTTTCTTCCAATTTTGGATTTGTATGGTGGAAGCTGTTAAATCATTTCAAACTATATCTGGGTATTTTTTAAGTTTTCAGCAAACCAAAATGTCACCTGAGAAGAAGTGTGTATCAAAACTGGAGAAGCAAAAAGATTGCAAAGTTTATTCTCTCTTAGATTTGCCTGAGTGGACCTTGCTTTGCATTCTTGAGTGTCTTTCAGCACAGGATTTGTTTATAGTGTCACAAGTGTGTACCAGTTTGAGGGACAAAACCAGAAGTGATGCTTTGTGGGAGAAACTGATCAAGCAGAAATGGGGTAGGTTACTTGGTGAAGCTGCTTACCAAGAGTGGCAGTGGCACACAACAAAAATTGCAAACACACATAGCATCTTCTCACTTCAGCAGAATCAGAGTGGATCATGTGGCTCTTTCAGTGGTGTTTGGCCTTTCCTAAGCTTTCACTCTTATTTGGAAAATTTCATTGACTTCATTACTTTGTTTAAACATTGTTCAAATATGGCTTTGTATATCTGTCTTGAAACTGGTCGCTTCTGGTTTCCTGTTCAAATGTATAAGGTAACCCTAACTAATCATAATTGTGTGTTTTGTTTTTCAAGTGTATAGGGTAACATAACACTAATTAATGGTTATATATGATGCATAACTTTGGTTGTAGACTTCAAAGCTATTCTGTTATGATGTCATAGTCAGCTATGACTCTAAAAGAGACACCTTCAAAGCAAGGTAACCCTCTTTCTGACAATTATTTTCCAATCTCTTTTTCCAATAATTCAGTAAAATTTATTGGAAATCAACTATTTTAATGATTCTCTTAAAGACTCTCTCATGATCTGGATTGAGACTTATCGCATATATGCAATATTACAGGTCTCAAACTGGTGGGTGGCGAATGAGTGAGCAAAATATTGAGTGGGATAGGTTGAGATCACCACCAGTTGATACTTCTCCAAGGGAGGTTCATATGTCTAACTGTATGAATGATTTGAAACCAGGAGATCAAATTGAGATTCAAATGAAAAAACGCAAAGAATCCCCTTTTTGTAAGTAATTAATTGTTGGGTTATATATTTTAGGTCATTTGGGTTATGGTTATAGACATCGAGAAATTATGTTCCATATGGTTACATGATATTAGTCTTACACATATAAGACATTTGACACCACTTTTACACAAAAACCTTAAGACAATGGTGTTATGTATTTTTTTTATAGTATTTAACTTTGTCTATTCTATCCAATGTAAGACTTTGACTCACTTGGACTATTCCCAACAATCTCCTCTCAAGGATGAGTCACTTTTTTGTTCATATGGTATGGTATATTTTCCTCCAGGTGTATAGTGACCCCTTTTTGAGTGTGGTTATTCGGTCAGTTACTTCAGTGACTTCTTTTTTGTGTAATGGTATTCGGTCAGTCACTTTGAACCATTGGTTCTGATACCACTGTTGGAGTATATGCTCCTTGTTATTTTTTATTCACCATAACTTCATATCAAGAATTTGACTATGATTAACAAATTATCATTCTTTGTAATTAATTTCTTTACTATTTTGAATGAGTAATATAGATTGGTGCTATGCTGTAATTGGTCATTTGGAAACATGCAACCAGAATGTGAATCATTGCCGCTGCCAATACAGTGGTAAGTAAGATTCACCTCAAAAGTTTCATTGATTTTGATGTACATATATTTACCCTTGCTTTCAAAAGTTGTTTATTCTTCTAGAGGGTCAAAAATATGAAATTCATTGGTGCTATGTTTAACTCTGTTGCAGACAATCTAGTAGTAGAATTCAAGCAATATCTAGCAGGTAGTATAAATAAAAGATCAGTGTTGAACAGAAACAGGTATGAGGAACAAGTTTCAATGCTTAGTTGGTTTGGTGGAATCAGAAAACTTGATAAGGAGGAGGAGATCGAAAAGTGGAACAACCTCTTTGCATCTAGATGATGTCTTCACCGTTCGTATGAATGGACCTATAATTCATTTTCATAATACCTTTCTCTTCAAACGTGTGTCATAATTAGAATGTGTTTCTAACATCTTACACTCTCATTGCTCTTCAACTTCTCATTATAGTTTGAAACAATGAGGAGAAAAAAAGTCATGTGTGATGAATATGAGTGGTAATGAAATATAGAAAATGATATGATAAGAAAGAGATCGAAGTCATAATTAAGGAGAGTTTAACAATATCAAGTCCATTTCAAAAATAATAACATATAAATAAAATTAATAAGATAAATAGTCAATTTAGTATAATAAATATTGCTATATTTCACTTTTACTATATATCGTAAAAAAATACAGTCTTGATATCAAAATTTTAACTTTAGCAATTTAATTATTTGAACCCGGTTAATAATTAATGTAATTAAACTTGTTTAATTTTTAATAAGTCTCTTGTGTTTTTATTATAAAAGAAAAATAGTAATATTTAATATACAGGTAATATAAGGTAATATAATGTATCAAACGATGTAAACAAATTCAAATATTATCTTGAAACATATTGGTTAAAATGACTAAATTCACACAACTCTAAAATATTATTAGGTCTTTCGAGAGGGATCTTTGGAGAAATACATCACTAATCAGATATGAGTCAAACTCGCACATAAGAAATTGACACTCTTAACCCAAAGCCTCAAGGTAATAAGTTTATGAATCTTCATATTTATATGATGTTCAACTTTTTCATTTTTACTCGATGTCAAACTTAGACTTATACTTGAAATCGCATCATGTATATTATTTATTGCAAATCTTTTTAACTAGTTTTTTATGTTGCTATTTTTATTCCTTTTTATATTTGTCTTTTATATA
>Ga0209589_1005069_pt1 | contig 22519 bp, 16 predicted proteins | sample CowpeawhiteBW_FD_187525 | JGI IMG/M metagenome (GOLD analysis project Ga0209589, IMG submission 187525) | Root nodule microbial communities of legume samples collected from California USA - Cow pea white BW (SPAdes) (version 2) | ecosystem: Host-associated > Plants > Roots > Nodule | place: USA...
ACAGGATGAGAGGATAGTTTACTACAGCTTGATTTACAATCCCTCATACATTTATCATATACTTCAGGAAATGGTTGTTCTTCACATTTTATTTTACACTTCACATTGCACCAAAAATTAGCTTCAGAAAAACTTGTTAGAATCATAACTGTCATTATAACTCCAATAATTTTTATTTCAAATTTCCCCATAACTCTTCTCTAAATCCTCACCCAAAATCTCAAATTTGTATGCAAAATGAGATCTCACTTGCAATGTCTCATGAAAGCTAAATATGAATTTATAGAAAAAAGAATTGCTACATTTTCTTACTTTTAAAAGAAAATATTTAGTAATAAAATATATTTTAGTAAAAAGTATTAATAATTTATTTATTATTTTCTACTATAAGAAATATCTATTAGTAAAATATATTTTAATATAAAGATATTAATAATTTATGTATTATTTACTGATATAATGAATATATGTATAATGAATGTTGCGTTTTGACTATCTATCATATTTAAAAAATAGTTTGTAAATATTATGTTCAGAACATTTATTTAATATTATTTAAATTATAGATTTTGGGAAATCTTTTATATTAAAATAAATATTTATATATAGATCAAAATATATTTAATTATTGTTTAAATTTAGAAAATTAAAATATACATATGGTTAATATTTTGTTATATACATTAATAAGCTAAAAGAAAAATTTCTCCGTATAGAATATTTTGTATATCTGTTATATTTTCAAAATCACGAAAATGCTAACATACTAAAACTGATTTAATTGATATATATATATATATATATATATATATATATATACATAATATATATATATATATATATATATATATATATATATAATATATATATATATATATATATATATATATATTATGTATATATATATATACTAGGGTAAACATAGGACAATAGCGCCTGTGTATGCATTTTTTAAATATGCGTGATATTATATTAGTAGGTGATAATATTGTTGTAATGTTACTGATGTAACGTCCCATTTTTTATAAATAAACTTACTTCAGTGACACGTCACACGAAATGATAATGAGTAGAGATGCGGAGTAGGAATTCACTCCTTAAAGATATCCAAGAGTTATGAAAAAGGAAACGTCAAGGCATACCACGATGTCAAACAAGATAAAATACGAGGTCTAAAGTAACAGGAAACACAGTACAAACAAATAATACATGGGCCATAGCCCTAGCAAAAGACATAAAGTAGAAGCTCAAGTCCAGTCGACTAAGCAGCAAACCATCACCTCCCGGTTGACCACGGGTGTTCCTCGCATCTGCTCACATCAACAAGTTGATGATCATCGCAAAAGAGAAACCCACACAGCAGAACACACAACAACAGAAGGGTAAGCTAGAGCCCAAAATATATTTATCATGCAATCAGATACATCGCCACAATCCAATACACATATATCATCTAATCATGTTATGACTTTTCAAAGCAATACACTAAGACTCGACTCGATTCATCCAGATACATATAACCTGGTCGGATTCAACAGATGCTTGTACTTGTGGTGGATACCTCTGCTCACCCCCGAGCTGCTCACCCCCGAGCTAAGTGTTACAATGAATCAATTCCCTCACACACAAGGTTGGCCCTTAATGAGTTTCAGGCCTCCTGCTACTCTCAGCACAGGAGTTAGTCCGCTCTAAGTGAGACTAACTGACTCCTTAGAGTGTCAGGATGCAATCCTTACCAAGTTATATAGATGGGGCACCACCATGATCACCCACTATCAAGAGCCATGGAATTACGTCTCGACCACTGAAGCACGACCCTGAAGTCTCACCTAGAAACTCCAAGGAATTATGCACTGACTCATACTAGATACATTCATACAATCAAGTAACAATAATCATGCATTCGAACCTCGTGTCCACATTTGAAACCAAATTCCCATTCATATTCCATGTTGTACCATACCACCTGTAACATCCCATCTGGATATTACGAATTTAAATAATAAAACAAAAACATAATAATAATACTTCATTTATTTTAAATTATTTCCCAAAAACTGCGGGAATTTAAAACTTTATTACATTAATAAAACCAAATCCAAACCAAATATTTATTAAACATAATACATTATCAACTCAGTCTCATTACAAAGACAAGTTCTATAGTTCAAATAATTACAAGAAAATCCTTAAAATTCATAAAAAAATGATAAAATGATACCATAAAGTTTCCCAACTAGCCCACGCTCCAGCTCTACGCTCCACCAGTACCACCTGCAACATCATCTGCTCCCGTGTACCGCGTACACGATCATCGTCAAACACACGCAAATAGGGTGAGCTAAAGGAATATAAACATATGCAACAATTTATATAACCAAAAGACACATATTAAAGGAACTCCATCCTTTGGTCTCATCACACATGGCCACCACCATGTAATCCATGTTCTACGTCTTTCGTTGATAATCTCAAGCTATCGTTGTTGTCCAACCTACAAGCCACCACTTGTAGAACACATGCGGGAACACTTGTTATTCCAAGCCACAACTTAAAGAATGCTCATATTACCCTCCATCCTGAGCCACAACTCCAGGAACACTCCAACATCTGACCCTTGAGATATCGCCCAAAGTCTCGTAGACCACGCAAATCCAACGGAAGCAAAACACAGTGTCTGCTTCATCAAAAATCGCTTGGTGCTCCACACGAGTCTCCAAGCTCAAAGGCTTCCAGACCGCCTGGCGGGGGACACGTGCTGCCAGGCGCCAAGTGCCTCCAATGCTACTGTTTCCACAAGCATCGCCTGGCGGGACAACCCTTATCGTCAGGCGCAATACGCTTCAATTCTCTACTGGTTTTGTAGCCATCACTTGGCGGTCAAACACATCGCCAGATGCTACACCAGTACTTGCGCAAAATTAGTTTTTAAGCACCCAAAACAAAGTAAAATCAATCCATTCCCATTTCATATACATTCTCCCCCTTTAAACCCATGCTAGCATTCAATTCTAACTTATGAATAACGCATGCTCAAACAAGTATAAGCAACATCATTCTAACAATTTAAGCACATGATCCTAGGCACCAATGCAAATTAATGTTGACACACATGCATTCACCAATAACCAATTCTCCACATGTGACTAACCCAAAGGGACATTCAAATTGATAGAGACTTACCACATAATCCAATCATGCTTCATTAGAAGTTACTTGAAATTATCCAGAGCTTATTCATGTATTTTAAATACTCCAAAATCAGCAATATTAAGTAACGTATACCTCTAGCTGCTGACCTCCAAATCAAAGCTCCACCGTTCAAACTGGGGAACTACATGTTGTGGAACACATGTCTAAATTTCACCTAAATTGGACGGTTAACGAACCGGTAAATGTAGTTTTACAAAAACTGTGCAAACCAAAAAAAATGGTGGCGCCTAGCGCCCAAAAATGAGAAAAGTGGCGCCTGGCGGGACTATACTACCACCGAGCGGTTCCTGTTCCGCGAAAACTACGAAAAATAACATTTTTCATGAATCAGATCACCACACATCACTGGTACGGCGCCTGGCGGCCAAATGGGTGCCGCCAGGCGGTTCCTACAGTTCCAGGAATTTTGCAGCTCTTCCCTTACGCCTGCGAATCTCAACCAGCCCAACCATCCTGATTTCCTTCAATTTCAACTCAATACTCGCCACTGAAAGATTTAGGATCACAATTCATCCCTTAAAACTTTTAATCGACGAAATTCCATTAATATTATACATTCAATTTAGTCCATCTCTAAATTCCTAATTTCACAAACCCTAACACGATGTCCATGAGGTTCTCTTCCAATTTAACCACCAACCATGTATGATTCATTGGAATACAACTAGTAATCATTCTCACATAGTGAGAACAACCTCTTTCCCCCGATTAGAATCATCCCCACACACCCAGAACATTAAAATCGAACCAAAAGCTCGCGTCGCCTGGCGGGTCAATCACCACCGCCAGGCCCTTCATCTAGAAAACCCAGAATTTGGTTGAACAGCAAGCACCACCTGGCGGTCCAGTTTGTGCCACTGGGTGGTTCCACTTGAAACCTAGAAAAACACACACAAGCATATGCGTCGCCTAGCGGCAGTTCGTCGCCCGCCAGGCGGTCTCTGGGAATTTTCCAAAAACACAAAATCCAAAAATAATATACGGTAAAGAGCATACACAATCATGCTATAATTCATGTAATTATTCAAAAACATAAATAAACGTGATCCAGCTTCCCTAACCTGGTTTCTTTGCCAAATTCTTGGAATTTATTCAAGTCTTTGGGCACCAAAAGTCTAGCCCTTGACTCCTTCCAACTTGCTTCTAATCTTCTAAAATTGTTCTCTAATTCACTCTCAATGGCTGTTTTACATTTCTTTTCTCAGCCTCCTTAGTTTCTCTCACACAGCTATAGGGTTCTTTTGTCCCTTCAATTTCATACAAAAAATAAATTTGGCAAAAAAGAAAGTTTAATTTGGTTCTAGCAAGGATCGAACCCCTAACCATGTCAATGCCAAATCCATATGTAACCATCAAACCAATTCATGTTTCTTGATAATTTCTATAAGTATGAGATTATATTATCCCTCTTCACGAGAAACATATTACTAAAATTAAATATTTAAAATAACACTTAAATAGCATGCATATGATTTGAACTCAAGTCCTCTCAATCCAATAAAGTACTCTCAACCCCTTGACCTAGTACTTTTCCATGTCATAAACCTTAACTTTAAGTGCCATAAAGGCTCCACTACCCGTATTTATTACATAATTATTTATTTACTTATTTAAATTTTACAGGTCTTACATTCTCCCCACCTTAAAAAATTTTCGTCCTCAAAAATTGAGGTCACCCATAAAAAATGCAAATAGAACTGCCTCAACTCCCTTTATCTTGAAATTCTCCCTTCTTGGTCTCTACCTTTTTTTTTAGAATTCACCTCATACATTTCCCCACTTTTCCTTATGCGTACTCGCATCTTTGATCAAAATATTTTCTCAAAGGTCCTACTCAACCCTTGCAAAACAACATATCAAGTTTGGCCTTGATTCTGTAGTTAACCACTACAGATAACACACACATATCACAAAACAAACGCAAACCTAATAAGAAAGGCATAGGAGACAAACTCAACCTATCACTTTTCTCCCTTTTTACCAAAACCTTTAGAATTAAGAAAGGAAACTATCTCAGATATAGTCATGAGTGTGCACCTTCATCACCCTACCAAGACATTTTCTGTTCTTAATACTTCCAATTCACAAGTTCCTTTCCCTGCGCACCAATGCTTCTTGGAAGGAACCTCTCCCCTTGTGCACCAACGCCTCGGGAAGGACAAGTAATACCTCTTACCTGCTCGCCAAAACCCAATAAGAGCATTACTTTTCTTAGGTCTTATAAGCAATTACCCTTGCCTGCTCACCAAAACCCAACAAGAGTGCCACTCTTACCTGCTCACCAAAACCCGGTAAGAGCGCTGCCTTTACTAAGACCAATAAGCAAAACCTCTTGCCTGCTCATAAAAACCCAGCAAGAGTATCACCCTTACCTGCTCACCAAAACCCGGTAAGAGCGTTGCCTACCTTGAGACTCACAAACAACAATCCTTGCCTACTCACCAAAACCCAGCAAGAGTCCACCTCTTACCTGCTCACCAAAACCCGGTAGGAGCGTTGCTTCTCCTAAGTCTCACAAACACGACTCTTGTCTGTTCAACAAAACCCAACAAGAGCCCAACCCTTACTTGTTCACCAAAACCCAGTAAGAGTACCACCCTTACCTGCTCACCAAAACCCGGTAAGAGCGTTGTTTCCATTAAGAACCATAAGCAACAACTTTTGCCTGCTTACCAAAACCCAGCAAGAGTATCACCCTTACCTGTTCACCAAAATCTGGTAAGGACGTTGCTTTTCCTGAGAATCACAACAACCACCCTTTTCTGCCCATCAAAACCCGGCAAAAGCCTACCACTTACTTGTTCAACAAAACCCGGTAAAAGTGTTGCTTCTCTTGAGTCCCCACAAATACAACTCTTGTCTATTCAACAAAACCCAACAAAAGTCCCACCCTTAACTGTTCACCAAAACCCGGTAAGAGCATAACTTTTCCTAAGCCTCACAAGCAACATTCCTTGCCTGCTCAATAAAACCCAGCAAGGACATTGCCACTAAGCTTAGGTCAAAGTCTTACAGTAACCCAAAATTCCATTTTACCCGACTCTCCAAGTCCTAAGGGTAAAATAGCAACTCCTTTTACTCGACTCTCCCTAGTCTTATGAGTAAAAGTACAACCTGGTTTTAAAGGTATGAAAGAGTTTCAAGCATGCATCATACAAACTAGAATAACATGTTTCACTACTCCAAAAACAAACAATTCAGACTTTACCTCAATGTTATCGTGGCACTTCAAACTCCCTCTCGTTCAGGGCAAGATTTCGCGTAATGACTTGGCTTGCGACAATTGTAACACTTCTTCTCTTTCAACTTTACTCCTGAAAGTTCTGGACAAACTCGCCGAAAATGGTCTCCCCCGCACTCGAAACATTTCACTGTCCCTCGTCCTTCATGTTGAGGTTTGGTGTAGGGTTTCTCTTGTCGTTTCTCATTGATGCTACTGTTATTAGGATGTGCCCTCATGACCTGACTTGGACCCTTCTCCAGTTGTTCCACCATTTTTACCTGTTCCACCAAAACAGGGAACTCTCGGATCCTTAGAGGTACGAGGAATCGATGCAACTCATGGTTTAGACCGCCCTCAAATTTTCTACAACGCCATTCTTCTGTGACAGCCTGCGAGTAGAACCTCGCCAAGTACTCGAAAACTTTTTAGTATAGGCCTGCACCGTCATAGTCCCCTGCTGCAAAGTAAGAGATTTTGCTTCCCTCTCATATCTGGCGTCGTTAGGAAAGTATTTCTCCAAGAATTGTGCCCTGAAATTAGTCCAAGTCACCTGCTCTTCACGAGTCTACATCAGCTGTTGCATCCCCACTCACCAGTACTTAGCGTCTGCCACAAGAAGGAATGTGACAAAGGTCAACTTCTATGCATCAGTGCACCCGATCGCTTGACATATCTTCTCACACTCCCTCAGCCATGCATCTGCCTCGTCCAGGGTGGCCTTGCTAGTGAACTTAGCTGGCCTATGCCTCATGAAATCTTCCATAGTCACGGGATGAGTAGGTGCGACTCTGATTCTGGGTTGTGCTGCATTAGGCTGCATCGCGTCCACCATCCAATGAATCGCATGTCCAATCTCATCAGCCCCAGTATTATCCCTCCTTCTTTTGTTTGCCAAAGCTTGGGCACGCCACATTTCAGTTGGATTAAACCACACAACTTAAGTCATGACTATGCAAGCAAAAGGCTTAACACAAAAGAATTAACACACTGACTCATAAGCAGAACACGATAAGCTCACTCCCCATAGACCCCAAAAATCTTTTGAAAACCATTGCTCTGATACCAAATGTAACATCCCGTTTGGATATTACGAATTTAAATAATAAAACAAAAACATAATAATAATACTTCATTTATTTTCAATCGTTTCCCAAAAACCGTGGGAATTTAAAACTTTATTACACTGATAAAACCAAATCCAATCCAAATATTTATTAAACATAATACATTATCAACTCAATCTCATTATAAAGCCAAGTTCTATAGTTCAAATAATTACAAGAAAATCCTTAAAATTCATAAAAAATGATAAAATGCTACCATAAAGTTTCCCAACTAGCCCACGCTCCGGCTCTACGCCCCACCAGTACCACCTGCAACATCATCTGCTCCCGTGTACCGCGTACACGATCATAGCCAAACACACGCAGATAGGGTGAGCTAAAGGAATATAAACATATGCAACAATTTATATAACCAAAAGACACATATTAAAGGAACTCCATCCTTTGGTCTCATCACACATGGCCACCACCATGTAATCCATCTTCTACGTCTTTGGTTGATAATCTCAAGCTATCGTTGTTGTCCAACCTACAAGCCACCACTTGTAGAACACATGCAGGAACACTCGCTATTCCGAGCCACAACTCAAAGAATGCTCGTATTACCTTCCATCCTGAGCCACAACTCCAGGAATACTCCAGCATCTGTCCCTTTAGATATCGCCCAAAGTCTCGTAGACTACGCACAGTGTCTGCTTCATCAAAAATCGCTTGGCGCTCCACACGAGTCGCCAAGCTCAAAGGCTTCCAGACCGCCTGGCGGGGGACACGTGCTACCAAGCGCCAAGTGCCTTTGATGCTACTGTTTCCACAAGCATCGCCTGGCGGGACAACACTTATCGTCAGGTGCAACACGCTTCAATTCTTTACTGGTTTTGTAGCCATCACTTGGCAGTCAAACACCATCGCCAGATGTTACACCATTACTTGCGCAAAATTAGTTTTTAAGCACCCAGAACAAAGTAAAATCAATCCATTCCCATTTGATATACATTATCCCCCTTTAAACCTATGCTAGCATTCAATTCTAACTTATGAATAACACATGCTCAAACAAGTATAAGCAACATCATTCTAACAATTTAAGCACATGATCCTAGGCACCCATGCAAATTAATGTTGACACACATGCATTCACCAATAACCAATTCTCCACATGTGACTAACCCAAAGGGACATTAAAATTGATAGAGACTTACCACATAATCCAACCATGCTTCATTAGAAGTTACTTGAAATTATCAAGAGCTTATTCATGTATTTTAAATACTCCAAAATCAGCAATATTGAGTAACGTATACCTCTAGCTGCTGACATCCAAATCAAATCTCCACCGTTCAAATTGAAGAAATACATGTTGTGGACTACATGTCAAAATTTCACCTAAATCAGACGGTTAACGAACCGGGAAATGCAGTTTTACGAAAACTGCGCAAACTAGAAAAAATGGTGGCGCCTAGAGCCCAAAAATGAGGAAGGTGGCGCCTGGCGGGACTATACTACCACCGAGCGGTTCCTGTTCCTCGAAAAATATGGAAAACAGCGTTTTTCGTGAATCAGATCACCATACATCACTGGTATGGCACCTGGCGGCCAAATGAGTGCCGCCAAGCGATTCCTGCAATTCCAGCAATTTTGCAGCTCTTCCCTTACGCCTGCGAATCTCAACCAGCCCAACCATCCCGATTTCCTTAGATTTCAACTCAATACTCACCACTAAAAGATTTAGGATCACAATTCATCCCTTAAAACTTTTAATCGACGAAATTCCATTAATATTACACATTCAATTTAGTCCATCTCTGAATTCCCAATTTCACAAACCCTAACATGATGTCCATGAGGTTCTCTTCCAATTTAACCACCAACCATGTATGATTCAATGGAATACAACTAGTAATCATTCTCACATAGTGAGAAAAACCTTTTTTCCCCGATTAGAATCATCCCCACACACCCAGAACATTAAAATTGAACCAAAAGCTCGTGTCGCCTGGCGGGTCAATCACCACCGCCAGGCCCTTCATCCAGAAAACCCAGAATTTGGTTGAACAGCAAGCACCACCTGGCGGTCCAGTTTGTGCCACTGGGTGGTTCCACTTGAAACCTAGAAAAACACACACAAGCATATGCATCACCTAGCGGCAGTTCGTCATCCGCCAGGCGGTCTCTGGGAATTTTTCAAAAACACAAAATCCAAAAATAATATACGGCAAAGAGCATACACAATCATGCTATAATTCATGTAATTATTCAAAAACATAAATAAACATGGTCCAGCTTCCCTAACCTGGTTTCTTTGCTAAATTCTTGGAATTTATTCAAGTCTTTGTGCACCAAAAGTCCAGCCCTTGACTCCTTCCAACTTGCTTCTAATCTTCTGAAATTGTTCTCTAATTCACTCTCAATGGCTATTTTACACTTCTTTTCTCAGCCTCCTTAGTTTCTCTCACACAGCTAGGGTTCTTTTGTCCCTTCAATTTCATACCAAAAATAAATTTGGCAAAAAAGAAAGTTTAATTTGGTTCTAACATGGATTGAACCCCTAACCATGCCAATGCCAAATCCATGTGTAACCATCAAACCAATTCATGTTTCTTGATAATTTCTATAAGTATGAGATTATATTATCCCTCTTCAGGAGAAACATATTATTACTAAAATTAAATATTTAAAAATAACACCTAAATGGCATGCATATGATTTGAACCCAAGTCCTCTCAATCTAATAAAGTACTCTCAACCCCTTGAGCTAGTACTTTTCCACGTCATAAACCTTAACTTTAAGTGTCATAAAGGCTCCACTACCCGTATTTATTACATAATTATTTATTTACTTATTTAAATTTTACGGGTCTTACACCACCTCATTCACCAATTTCATGAGTATAGAGTCTCATCTCATACCAATACCATTGCCATTTCAACAACGTCCATCTCATTCACTTTACATGCTAAGACCACATCAATATATATCAATTCAACCCATACCACATATATTCCATGCTATTTCTCATACTTCATACTTAAAACACACCAATCAATCAACCAAACAATATATATAACATTCAAGTGAAGAAATAGCAAGGCCCACAATGCATCTCGCTCAAGCCACAAGCCCTCGCTCAGGCGAGAGGAGTTCCCTCGTTTAATCGGCAGGCTCTCGCTTAGGCGAGACGCGACAGAGGCCTTGGAAGGTTCTCGTGCACTCGCTTAGGCGAGTCCTCCCTCGCCTGAGCGAGCCCACTCCTCGCTCAAAGGTGAGGTCCCTCGCTTAGGCTGAATTGCAGCGACACACCTCGAGCTCCCACGCGTTCTCGCTTAGGCGAGCGTGTCTCGCCTGGCGAGATGGTGCCTCGCTCAAACTAAGACCCTCCACCTGAGCGAGAGCTCGAGCGCGAGCTAGGGTTTGTCCACTGCAAGTCTCGCCTAGGCGAGATAGGGTCACTTGGGCAAGAATAACAGGTCTCGACCACTGTTCATCCTGTAACAGCCAGATTTCCATACCCAAACAATAGAATCAACCAGTACATATATCCACAATAGCATACAAGCTTAGAAATCACAGAACGAAGACAAAACGACACCAAATCGCACCAAATAGAAGGTTTCTAGCTTCCCTTACTTGGAAATAAGCTAGTAGACTTTCCCGACGCAACCCCGACAGAGAACGTAAGAACGCAGTCGCTCTAGGAGCAAAACAAGTGGCTAGAAAAAGGAACAAAGAGATAGAGCAGAACGGGTTATTGAGATGAGTCTCAAGAGAACGCCAAAATAGAGCTAAGGGAAGACCGTTACGAGTTCAAAAGCAACTTACATGGAGTGGAAGAGTCGGAGTGGAAGAGTCAGAGTTCTCTTGGAAATAGATGACGGCTAACCCTAGCAGAGATCTAAAACGGAAGAGAGGTCGCGCTTAGGTTCAGTTTGCAAGAGTGAGGCTGAAAGGGAAACCCTAGCAGCTTTAGGGACTTAGCATCCTATGGGCCTGCTTTTAGGCCCAACAGATTAAGGTCAACCCTTAAACATTAGGGCAGAGAAATAAATTGGGCCTTACAACTAAGTTAATATATAAACTAAAATTGTATTTATTAAAATTAAAGTGAAATATATTAGACAGATGAAAGAATAACCATTGATAAATATATAAGAATAGAAGAAGCAGAGATAACCGATTTTATATAAAGCTTGTAAAAGTAACAATCAACTTTTAAAAATTTAATAAATTATTATATTTTAAGGGTAAATTTGGTATTTTGAAATGTGGATACAAAAAGGAGAATTCCCTTTATATATTGTTATAGATATAAACTAAATTTATATTTATTAAAAATAAAGTGAAATATATCAAATAGATGAAAGAATAACCATTGATAAATAAAATAAGAGAAGAAGCAGAAATAGCCAATTTTATAAAAAGTTTGTAAAAATATCGGTCTTTAAAGATTTAATAAATTATTATATTTAAAGAATAAAATTGATATTTTAAAATGTGAAAAAAAAAAAGAATTCTGTTTATATATTATTTTATATATATATATATGACTGTGTTTAATAAAACTTTAATAAATGTATTAATAAAAAAGTATAAACAGTTAATATCACGTAGTTATTGAGTGTAAATTTAATAACTATAAAAAATACATAAATACATAACATTTTTTTCGTATAATATTTTTATGTAGATATGATTTAATAAGTTGATATGATTTGTTTTTGTCTTTTTGTATACTTAATTATTTGAATACCTATATGTTTTAAAACAATATTATTGGTAGCAGTGTCATCATTATTCTTATTCTCGACTAAATCTAAGTCATTTGAGTAAAGTACGCTTTATTTTATGGATACAAAAATTATCTCTAATGGTCTGGGTGAACTATTTGGTAATAATATACATTAATTATAATATTTGTAAAACGAAATCTATATTTTTACAGCAAAAAATATTTAAATGTTAAAATAAATTGCTTATTTTAAAATATAAATAACTGATTTATTGGTATATATTCAAAACACATACTTTGAAAATATACTGATAATATTTGTTAGGATTATAAACTGATAATGTTTTAATATATATATATATATATATATATATATATATATATATATATATATATTGACTATACTATATATTTAATTAATATTGTATTTAATGTTATTATTATGTAGAGTATTGTAGATACAATGCTATATTTTAAATCATGTGATGTTACGAAATTGTTGATGGAGGTGATTCGAACTTTTGTATTTTAATAAATGGGTATAGAGTTCTACTATATAAATTACATTGAAAATTGTATGCTTGGATGCATACACTCACAAAAATAAACAATAGTATTTTAAAAAATTTGATAAAAATATTTTAATTTCAGTATATTTATTGTACACATAATAATACATTTAGATAGAAAAATGTTTTTAGAAAAATTTATTTATTATTTTAATTTTTATATAATATTTCTACAAATGTAGTTATATATTGTTCCATCTGAATGTAACTAAATTTATTAGTAAAATCCTACAAATTTATTAGTGAAGAAGAATTATGTAACTCGATTCAGATAAGGTTTAGTGTTCTATTTCACTGCTCTTTGGTTTTATCTTGTTTCGTTCTTATTTTTGTATACATAACATAAAACCTTTATTTAGAATTTCCTTTTTGTGAAAAAATAAATTGGAAGAATCATAGTGCTATGATTTCAAAATTCGTCCAATTTAGTTGATCTATAATGTAAGGTCCTCTTTATTTTTGTCCAATGTTTAAGGGTTGTCCTAGTCTGTTGGACATAAGCAATGGCGGAACTTGAGCCAAAATTGTAGGAATGTCAAAATTTTGGTTGAATTAATTTTTTGATCTAGTTTTTTATCCAAAAATATTATATTAATCCTCTATTTTTTTTTAACCTCAAATTGGTCTTGATTTTTAGAAAATAGATGCAATTTGATCATTTTCATTACATTTTTTGAAGAAAGAAAGGAGTTTTTATCAAAATTGATAATGAGATTATGTCAATTACATCAACAAAGAAAATCATCATTATTTACAACTTCAATTTTTATGAAAAAATCTTCATCCAATTCAAGAAATTTAACAAAAATAAGACCAAATTACATTATTTTTTAAAAAATTGGGACCAAATTGAAACTAAAAATAACTAAAAGATCAACTTAATATTTTTGAACCGAAATAAAAACTAAAAGAGTAATCTCAAATCTTTTATACAAACTAGTAAAAACATTGTATTTATTTTTTTATGATAATAACAAATATTATTATTATTATTATAAATTAAATATAAATAATTTTTATTTTACTATAATTAATTTTCATTTATATTGATTAAGTTTAAAAAAATAATTAAATAAAAAGATAGTTAAATTAAACAAGTAATCATTTAAAAAAATATTAAGAAAATAATTATTTTTATTTAAAAATATTCAAAAGGCCAAATTAAAAAGTAAATGTATGTAATAAAAAATATATCTTATACATTAATATATAATTTTTTAAAATATAAAATATATGAAAAATATTAATTTTTAAAAAAGTATATTTAAAAATATATAATAAATTATATACATAAAAAATGTTTGGGGGGCCATGGCCCCCTACGTCATAACGTGGTTCCGCCACTGTCCCTCACCCTCTCTTCTCTCCGTCTTGCAATCTCCAAACACCTTCCATACTTGATCTATTATGACCATTTTTTTCATTTCATGACAGTTTTGCAAGCTTAAGGTGGAACTGGTTTTTCTTTAGGTAATTTTTTCTCACTCACCAAACTAGCAAGGCATGATATCTTTTCTATTGTAGCATCAATAGTTGACAAAAAGATCCACTCAAACTCTGCTTGTTATTTGTGCTTTTGATTGTTGCTTACTCATTGATATAACCCATAATAAAGATTCTAATTTGGCTCGCAACGATGGCCTTCTTCCCTTATAGTTATTTTATGAAAACGCCACTTTTTTTTTTTCATTTTTTGGGGTCTTTTCACCTTGTATTGCGTCCACTGTAACACCCCATTTAATTAATAGTATTAGAAACAAAGTCCTGGAGTGTAGACATTACTCCTCTAGATTATCCAAGAGAAAACCCGAATAAGAAAAGGGCACACTACGATGCCATAACAAAGTATAAAATATAAATCATCAACATTTAGAATTTTAAGCCTAAAGACCAGCGGTACAGGGGCCATAGCTCTAAAGGAAAGTCCAAGTAAACCTATGTCTAGTCCAAGCAGACTATGCAGCGGAACCTCTATCACCTTGATGATTACGGGGAGTTCTCACCTCTGCTCACATCAACAAGTTGACGATCATTGCAAAAGAAAAGACCACACCACAAAACATACAATAAAACAACAAAAGGGTAAGCTAGAGCCAAAATTAGTTTTATCATGCAATCAGATATACTTTCATAATCCAATATACATACATCATCCAAGCAGGTTATGACCTTCCAATCAATACACTAAGACTCGACTCGACTCATCCAGATACATATGATCTGGTCGGATTCAGCGGATGCTTGCACTTGTGGTGGATACCTCTGCTCACCCACGAGCTGCTCACCCACGAGCTGCTCACCCCCGAGCTATGTGTTACAAGTGTTACAATGAATCAATCCCTCACACACAAGGTTAGCCCTTAGTGAGTTTCAAGCCTCCTGCTACTCTCACCACAAAAGTTAGTCCGCTCTAAGTGAGACTAACTGACTCCTTAGAGTGTCAGGATGCAACCTTACCTTGAATCCTTACCAAATTATACAGATGAGGCACCACCATGGACACCCACTAACAGGGGCCATGGAATTACGTCACGACCACTGAAGCACGATCCTGAAATCCCACTTAGAGATCTCAAAGATTTACGTACTGACAACATACCAATCACATTCCAAACCAACAAATAATATTGATCATGCTTTTAACACCTCAAGCCATCCTTTGTAACCCATCCTCATTCATATTCCATGTTGATTTCATACCATCGTATTCTTTCCAATTCGGGGATATAAAACTTCACCTCATACCAATACCATGCCATCAATGTAACCTTATTGCTCACACCGAATTCATGACCACATATATAACCAACCATTTCATTGAAATCGCATGCCAAGATTTATCCAAGTTCATCATTCACACTCCATGAATCACATCACTCATGCAAATTCATTCATCTCAAACTTTATACATGCATACCAAGACATACATATATCACAAAATAGTATTCATCCCAAACAAATGAGTGCCAACATTTAAGTACTTGCAATTCCATACAATCAAGCACAACCCACAACCATAATTCTTACACCAAAATTCCCAAAAAATTTATTATCACAAAACCAAAATCATTGCAGTAATGCGTGACACATTTCTCAAGCTACAGACATCTAATCGACGATCCAACCAGTCAAACCATAAAATAGCATGTTATGAACCACATGCCAAAATTTGAGTTCAATCCAACGGTTAATAAGTCGGAAAAGTCAATTTTACTAAAACTGCGCATATCACAAGGCACTCGCCAGTGACTGTGCGACGCATCAGAATACGAGAAATAGCGTCAAATATCACAGTTTCATGAATATTTGAACCCCTAACTGAGAAATATACCAAAAACTAACGTTTTCCCCCAATCTTTTCTCATATTTCACAAAACATTAATCACATAAAATAGAAATAACGTGAAACCTTAGCTTCCCTTACCTGGAAAAGGGCTAATATTGGACTTCGACTCCTAAGCTAACGAAACCAGTAGCTCCAAGGATAGATCTATGAACTGAAACAGTGGCACGAAAAAGGAGATTGGATTCACACAGCGAGTCCCGACATAAACCATAAAAACAACTTAGAAAGGCTAGGTTCGAGAACTAACTTACGTGAACGGGAGACGGAGGTTGGGCTCACTTGAACTTGGGTAGATCTCCAAACCCTAACAGAGGTTCTGTGGAGAGAAAATGGGTGAGTTAGGGCACTGATTTTCCAGAATGACTTGCAATTGAGGGACCTTGGCTGCTTTAGGGGCCTTGGCACCTTATGGGCCCGCCCTTTAGGCTTAACAGTGTGGCAGCCCTTAACATTAGGGCACTCAATAAAAGAGGGTTTTACATTCTCTCCAATAGCAAAAATTTTCGTCCTCGAAAATTCATTGATGGAATAGGAAGAAAACTACGTTTTTCTCATGCCCTACGACAATCACCACCTAGACATGACAGGTTTGATGACTCCAACACCTATAGCCATTGGAAACTTTGCCTTTGAGCTATGCGATATATGTTCAATAGTGTAGATTGATTTAGTCACTACACTCGAACTAACTTCCAACTTGCAACCTTAACACTGGAATTGCTCTTTCATACTTGCCCAACTAATTTGTATCTGATATACTGACTCACCCACCATATGCTATTTCCTACCTCTTGTAGGTTTTTATCAAAGTCTCATATCACTTTAAGTCTCAAACCAAAGCATGTTCGTTATCACTTCCCGTCATCTTGTTCACCCCTTTATACATCACTCCACTAACTTGATCACTATTAAGTTATGGCCTACTACCTCACCATCAACACCCTTGACCACTTTTATGGATAACGACACTCATAACATCTTGCCTCCTGTACGAACTTCAACCAATGGTAACAAAATCCACAACCAAGTCATTCCATTTCCAAATTAAGCTTCCCTCTTTTACAACCACCAAATTCATTTCGGCATCTCACCTTCATTTCTGATCTACTAACTTGTAACTATCCTTCCACAAAAGCCTTAGAACAATGTCTTTCCTTGACATGGATATTTTTAGTTTGATTTATACCTATCAACTCTAAGATACTTCTCAACTAAGATTTTTTTGAATTGCTTCTTCCCCAACCTTGTTGGGAGACTCATTAGTTCTAGTCGAATGACCAAACTAATGAAATCTCCTCACATATTCTCTTTCAACCCCAAACACTTATGTTTCTCAATCAACCCTTACTCTTAACTCGTCAAATCACGGATCTTGAATTTCATTCCCTGGCTAAACATCTACTCTCACTTTATCAACTCCAAGTTGGCACTCTAACTTGAAATCATAACTCAAATCTCCTACTACTCTTGCAGAACTTTCTCTGAGTAACCCCATAATTTCGACTCTAATTGATTCTTTGAACATCTTTAATTGATACTCATAAGAACAACACTTTTGTTGTTCAACAAGAACTGATTGTCGTAGTAATACTCTAGGTCGTGAGTAAGATAATTCTTTTCACGCACCTCTTACCCTTCATAAGCATCACTTGTCGTCATCCCGTTGCGCTACTCTGATCAACACACAAAGTCACTTATTTGTTTACTCAAAATGATGTTCCTTTCATATATGCTGTGACAAGGAATCAATCATAGCTGAAAAACCTTCTTCCAAAACTTCTATGAAACTTGCAAAATTCTTTTGACTCCCTTGTTTATAGCCTTAACCTCCTATTTTCTCAACATCGCATCCACCCTTTTTAAACCATAGGCCAAAAAGTCTATCCTCCCTTATCCAACGTTTACCCTTGAACAGTCTATCCTCCCACTACCTCTCCTTTAAGATTCACCAAACTCGCAGTCATCCTTGTCATTATATTTAGTATAAGCCACTACTTCTCCAACATCTCCCTCACTCTATATTTACTTCAAATTCTCATTAGGAACCATTCAATTAGAAATTATTGGCACAAGTCCTCCTTCAGACACCAATCCAAAAGTGAACGCCACCACACCAAGGTTAAAATTCTAATACTTGTTTCAGAACACATCTATAATCCTTTTACCATTTAGATCCTCTTCGTCTATTATTCACTTTCATTCGTCAGATGACTCTGATTCACGTGACACTCTGCCCCCCACTATTTAGTTTGATCCGTACTTCATACGCAATCACTGACTTATCCCTTTTTAATGAAAGAACATCACCTTGTTGGTCGTCTCAGCTCATCGGTATGGGATTGAGAAAATAACCAATTCACCCTTGAGACTATGTCCCAACCTTGCAAAGGAAACAATTCGAATTGGGTTTGAATTTAAACACTTTGATCACCACGAAGGCACCACACACCCGAGCAAATCTTCACTTGGCCGCTACTATAACAAAAACCACCTTCTCAAATTCAACTTCTTCTTGCAGACAACCATGACTCCTTTATCATACTGGCGACACCAAGGAGTACATGATCCCAAGAAATCTGGCTCTTAGTCCAAGCATCTCTTTGTAAGGTGCATCTCTGGATGAGATTTATTCGTGCTAACCACTTTAGCATCAACCATCGTAGACACCCTGTCAACCACTAAAACTTTTCTTTTCATCCCCTCCTTCTGGTGCGTGAAACCTTCCACTTTATACCCAAGGTCAAATGTCCTACTCATGGGGACTACTTTTCCTTGAAACATCCCACTAACAATTTGAAAAGACCCATCCTCACCTACTGACTATTAATCTTAGTATGAATCCCTTATGCCACTTCTTCCCTAATCATAAATTCTTCTTTCCCCTACTTAGGAACGTCACCTTTCCTGACTGATCAGTAAACCCCAATCCATCTCAGCCTCTCACTAGAGGTTCATTATCTTTTTGCACTTCGCGATCTCCTCCCTTCCTAGCTTTCTCGTTGCCAAGCAATCTCTCCACTTTCCGTAACCTAGAATTTGCAAATTGTTCCTCCTCCACCACTCCAAGAAGCGCTAGGTGTGACCATATGACTATATTCAATGACACTTCTTCTAACACTATGTATTTGCATGACTCTGAACTTCAACATTATCGGGATGTAGAATCAGGTTGATTTTCCTCAAACGATGTGGCACTTGCATGCACTCATACCTTTCAGTGTTCTAAATCTTTGGATTCAACTCCCTTTAGAAAACTTGTAGTATATGTTTCTGAGAGTCTATCCTTAAAGCCCCCTCTGACCAAACGTTATTTCGTGAACTCTAGCATTTTCTCCAGTATATTAACCCAAGACTTGGATTTCCTTGCTCAATTATATACATCCTACATCAACTTCCTATCTCTGAGGCAAAAAGTTGTCTCAAAGACCTCATCCAACACTTGTAAAGGAAAGCAGACCAAGTTGACATTGGATCTGCATTCCCATATTCCTATAGGCACCAAACGTAGAGTACAAAGGCATAACAAAACAAAACTAGAACATACGAAGCAACACTTCATCATCTACAGACAACCAAACCTTTTCGTCTGTCATCCTTCTTTCCCAGCTAGTAGAATTAAGAAAGGAAAAACAACCTTTAATCTAGTCATGAGTGTGCACCCTCATTACTTTATCAAGGCGTTCTTCTGTTCTTAAAACTTTTGGTTTTACTGACACACTTGACAAGACATGACTACTCATGCTTGCGAGGCATGACAAACCCACACCCTCAGGTTATCCTAAGGACGAACTGCTTTGATACCATAAATGTAACACCTCATTTAATTAATAACGCTAATTAAAGGAATGTCACACGTAATAGTATTAGAAACAAAGTCCTAGAGTGTAGACACTACTCCTCTAGATTATCCAAGAGAAGGGCACACTATGATGCCATAACAAAGTATAAAATATAAATCATCAACATTTAGAATTTTAAGCCTAAAGATAAGCGGTACAGGGGCCATAGCCCTAAAGGAAAGTCCAAGTAAACCTAGATCCAGTCCAAGCAGACTATGCAGCGGAACCTCCATCACCTTGATGATTACGGGGAGTTCTCACCTCTGCTCACATCAACAAATTGATGATCATTGCAAAAGAAAACCACACCACAGAACATACAACAAAAAATAGAAGGGTAAGCTAGAGCCAAAATTAGTTTTATCATGCAATCAGATATACTTTCATAATCCAATATACATACATCATCCAAGCAGGTTATGACCTTCCAATCAATACACTAAGACTCTACTCGACTCATCTAGATACATATAATCTGGTCGGATTCAGCGGATGCTTGCACTTGTGGTGGATACCACTGCTCACCCCCGAGCTCTGTGTTACAATTGTTATGATGAATCAATCCCTCACACACAAGGTTAGTCCTTAGTGAGTTTTAGGCCTCCTACTACTCTCACCACAAGAGTCCGTCCGCTCTAAGTGAGACTAACTAACTCCTTAGAGTGTCAATATGCAACCTTACCTTTAATCCTTACCAAATTATACAGACGGAGCACCACCATGGACACCCACTAACAGGGGCCATGGAATTACGTCTCGACCACTGAAGCACGACCCTGAAATCCCACCTAGAGATCTGAAGGATTTATGTACTGACAACATACCAATCACATTCCAAACAAACAAATAATATTGATCATGCATTTAACACCTCACGCCATCCTTTGTAACCCATCCTCATTCATATTCCATGTTGATTTCATACCATCTCATTCTTCCCAATTCAGGGATATAGAACTTCACCTCATACCAATACCATGCCATCAATGTAACCTTATTGCTCATACCGAATTCATGGCCACATATATAACCAACCATTTCATTGAAATCACATGCAAGGATTTATCCAAGTTCATCATTTACACTCCATGAATCACATCACTCATGCAAATTCATTCATCTCATACTTTATAAATCCATACCAAGACATACATATATCATAAAATAGTATTCATCCCAAATAAATGAGTGCCAACATTTAAGTACTTGCAATTCCATACAATCAAGCACAAAGTCGCCCAACGACCAAGGGCACTCGCCAAACGACCGTGCGACGCATCAGAATACGAGAAATAACGTCAAATATCACAGTTTCATGAATATGTGAACCCCTAACTCAGAAATATACCAAAAACTAACGTTTTCCCCCAATCTTTTCTCATATTTCACAAAACATTAATCACATAAAATAGAAATAACATGAAACCCTAGCTTAAGCCAGCGAAACCAGTAACTCCAAGGACAGATCTATGAACTGAAACAGTGGCAGGACAATTGAGATTGGATTCACACAGTGAGTCCCGACATGAACTACGAAAACAACTTAGAAAGGCTAGGTTCGAGAACTAACTTACGTGAACGGGAGACGGAGGTTGAGCTCACTTGAACTTGGGTAGATCTCCAAACCCTAGCAGAGGTTCTGTGGAGAGAAAATGGGTGAGTTAGGGCATTGATTTTCCAGAATGACTTGCAATTGAGGGACCTTGGCTGCTTTAGGGGCCTTGACACCCTATGGACCAGCCCTTTAGGCCCAACAGTGTGGCAGCCCTTAACATTAGGGCACTCAATAAAAGAGTGTTTTACATTCACGAACTGTGAAAAATCATGGACTAATGTATTTCTTGCTTCGGGATTGCCCAACACTGTTCACTCCAACAATCTACAACACAATACGAAAGAGAGAAAAAATACAAGCTGCCAAATGGTGCATATTGGAATAGGGTTGAATCTTTAGGGTTGCTTTGGACTAGGTTATGTTGCAGAAGGTTAGTGGTAGGTTTCTTTCTTAGTTTGATTATATACAGGTAAAAGAGTTTCGCATAAAGGAATGGTGCAGGTGCATTACAAGAAAAAAAATTATTTTTATATTATCAAAAATTAAAACCTCCGCTAAATTATTTATTCGAGGTTTCAATTTCTCCCACTAAACCATCCTTAAAGATTATGTTGGTCAAGGTTTTTACGAATCCCAGAAAACTTCAATCAATAGTCAAAGTTTCTTACCCTCTTAAAATCTCTGTTAATTACCATAAGTTTTGAAAGCTCATCAAATGCCATGAGTTTTAGAATCCCTATATAAGAATTGCTTTCACAACTTTCTTAAATTATTATAGGTTTCAAAACCTCTATAAAGTACTATAGATTTTTATATTATTAATATTAATTTTTTATTTGCATTCATATATTTTTTCAAGCACAATTATTTACATTTGTTTTATTGATTTATCTATATTTAGTTATAAAAAATAGATATAACACATCTAATTAACAAGTTAAATATAGATAATTAAATTTATATCAAATTTATATCGGGTATAACAA
>Ga0209589_1005070_pt1 | contig 22518 bp, 12 predicted proteins | sample CowpeawhiteBW_FD_187525 | JGI IMG/M metagenome (GOLD analysis project Ga0209589, IMG submission 187525) | Root nodule microbial communities of legume samples collected from California USA - Cow pea white BW (SPAdes) (version 2) | ecosystem: Host-associated > Plants > Roots > Nodule | place: USA...
AAAAAAAAAAAAAAAAAAAAAAAAAAAAACAGGTAATCATGAAACTACGAAATCATAAAAAGAGAAAAACAGGTAATCTGATCTGTGTTCGAACTTTGTAGTCAAGTTTCACTGTTATACTGAAAATATTTATAACTCCTTTTTAGAAAAATTGAATTTGTGCTTTAGGTAAAGTTGATACGATCATTCAAAAAGTTTCGTAAACACATAATTATTCAGTAGGTCCAGGTCCACGTCATATTGGGACAGTTTTCAGTAGCCGTTTCGGTGACACCAATTACGAAACACTGCATCAGATTAAACAATGTAAAATTATTACAAAGTACACTCAAAATTTCCACCTCACTCAATCCAACACTTTCAAATTAACACCTTGAATATATAAAATCAGTTCAAATTCAATTTGAACTAAATTTATCAGTTCTGGTTGGTAATTCATGACAGAAGCATGAAATTAAAAACCATACATTTAACATTTTGCAGACACGGCCCCTGCTACTATCCAAAGAACAAAAGTGTACCAACCTTTCTTTATGTACGAGTATCACCAAACTCATTTCTAGAAAACAGTAACAAAAATACAGAAAATAACAATAGAAACGTGGTAAAGGTAACACTGCTTGAACTTGTCAGAAGTATAAGAAAAAGGACCGAAATCACGTGCCATACCAGGTACCTTTCTTTTTCTCCCATTCAAAAGAATCAAAATCTCGATATAGGAGCCAATTTGGTGTATCAATCTCTTTCTTTTCACATTATACCATCTTCATCACTATTATCTAGTCACTCAACCAGTAGCAGATGCAGAGAAAGTTTAAAGATACACAGAAGAAAACTACTAGCTAGATGAAAACTCAAGTTAACCACACAACATAAATTACAACTTTTTAAAGATGATGAATAACAAGACACGACAACTAAACTGAAGCAACTGAAGAGATTACAAGCATGTTTTTTTTTTCTTAATTTCTTTCGCCAACTTTTCTTCCACTGAAACGTTATTGAGGAGACAAAAGTCGAGTCACCAAACAATGACCCAAACAAAGGTTTAGTTTAGTCTCTTTTAGTGGCAAAAGATAACCTTGAGCTCGTGCGGGGAGGAACACTGATGCATGAGGGAGGGGTTGTCGTGGGCGTAGGTGAAAGTGTTGGGGCACGCGTGCTTGAAGAAGGTGGAGTACACGGACTCACGGCACGTGTGGGGGCTGTTGAAGTGGTTCCTACAGCAGAGCTCGTCGGTGTGGAAAGCCTCGCACCCGCTCTTGCACGCGACAACGGGCCCGTGAACGGCCGGGACGCGGTGCTGCAGCACGGGGGGACACGTGGCAAGCAAGTCGGCGCGGCAACCAACCACCGGGCACACGCCTTTGCCCTCGTGTGGGGTCACCGTCATGGGGACGTTGAACCCGTCGACGAGGCTCACGCCGTAGGAGACGGAATCGCCGTTTCCGTGGTGGACCTCCACTTGCGCCAGGGAGGCGGGAGGAGAACCGCCGGCGCCGTTGCACTGGAGACGGCCGCCGCAGTCACCGCTGGCGCAGGAGAAGCCGGCGCCGGAGTGGGTGCAGCCGGTACGGGCCCAGACCCGGCCTGACCAGTGGACATCCGGGACGGGGATGGACTGGTGGGTGAGGGTGTTGAGGGTAAAGCCGCCGCCGGCGAGGACTGGGTGGCCGGCGTTGGGTTGAATGGCTGGCCACACGGTGTAGTTGCAGTTGTTAACTAAGGTTAGGATAAGGGCACCTGTGGGTGAGGTAAGGGTGGTGACAGCGAGGATGAAGAATGTGCATAGGAACAGTGAAGGAGCCATGACTTGGTATGTAAAACTGAAAATATAAGCACGCCGGAGAAGGTTACATTTTACGGTTATTTATAGAGGGTTTTGGATGAAGGTGTAAACTGGGTTGTTGGGTGTGTTACAGAGGATTATATTTTTTACTTTGTGGGACGGAATTACCCTTTCCCTGTGCATTTAAACGGCGTTAAAGTTTTGAATTTTGAATTTCGAACGGTGGAGGAAAGTGGAAAGAGTTTGGTTTTTGTGTTAGTATTTTTGTCTTTTTAACATTCTTTTATTGTGAAAATATGGTGTTGGAGGGATCAGTGGGAATTGCAAACTAAGGGCCTCGAACCTTCCAGCAACACTCCTCCCATAGCTGGATGAATAAAAAAACTATAATTTTGTCAAAAGTTTAAGATTAACGTATAACATTTATATTATGTTTTCTTAGGATCTAGGTGTCTAACTTTATAATAATTATAAGATTAAATTATCTCCTAGCCTAGTAAAATATCGATTGGATTCCTCTATTTTAAAAAAGTGTCAGATATAAATTCATAAATTTTTTTTTATTTTTTTTTATTTTTAAAAAAAGTTAAAAATTTGTCACATTTTAAACTGACATCGTGTCACATGATGATAACAATATGATATGGCAATGACAGTATCATGTTATTATGTCTGTGTCACTTTCTCATTTTTAATTTGATTTATATATTTTTATTTTTGTTTCAATTTAATTTAATTTTTTTTTTACTTTTTTAATGATATAATTTGTGTGTTGTAATAGAATGATGGCATTTGATAGACATATGAAATTTAATTTTAATTAATGCATTATTATACTATCATTGGTGTCTTTCTCGAATTAAGTTTAAACTTTTACTTTAATAATATTCATTTTATGAAACTCTATATTTGTTTGCTATTTTGTTTTTCTTGACATGGGTTAGGTTAGAAAAGTTAACATATCAAGGACCTCGTAAATAGAGCTAGCTTGTTATCCTTTCGCATTTTTTAAAACGTTTTTGTATGGTGACCAACTAACTAAACTATCACAAATTTCATGTGCATACTTATTTTATCCCCACATATTTCATGGGAAATGAATAAATGATTAAACAAATAAATTATGGACAAACGATTAATAACGTTTATAAGTGATTATGAAAAAAATATTTAAATCGATAAAAATATGATATGTTATGATTTTCTAATGCTGTTTACGTATTTTTAGTACAAATGATTTAAATTTCTTATTTAGTATTTTTTTTTTACACTAGTTAACAGCACTTATAATAAAAGAAAGGTTAACTTTTGTAATTAAATGTAACTAATTTTTGCACAGTATGGATTTATTAGATAACTATTTAACTTTCTAACAGCAAACAATCTTATTTAACCCTAAGTTTATAGTTCAATTTAAAATTTCTAAAACAAGTATGTTATAACTTGAAAAATGCTTAAATATTTATTTTCATTTTTTAGAATGAGTAAATTTAGATTCTGTTTCATGGATTTTTTGTTTTTCTTATTTGATTTTAATTTCAGCATTATTTTATACCTGTCATTAAATGAAATGCTAAAGTATTATTCTAGAAAATATCCATTAGTGCGCAATATGATGTTGATATAACATTTTTATATATTTAAATAAATAATACATATTTTAAAATAAGTTTTAGAAAACTAAATTAATTTTTGAAATAATGTAAATAAAGAATATTTTACAAGATAAAAAACACAAAATTTTACCTTCATATTAATGACATAAAAAATATACTTTTATAATATTTGGAATAAAAAATCACTAACTAAAAATATATTATGTCAAAAGAAAATTTATTTACACAAAAACGCGCATTCAAATATCCCATGAAAGACATACAAATTATATTTCTAATTCTTACGTATTCACCGTTGGATTGTATTTGAATTCGTTAAATGTATAAAATGTTACTTATCACATGTTCTTTCATGCTATTAAATTCACATTCACGTTTTCTCTACTTTTGAAACAATTAAAGTATGGTGTCTTATTTATTCAAAGTATTTTAAAATTTAAATGTAGCTATGGAAACAACTAAATGTGGTCAAACAGAAGAATACAATTTCTTTCTAATTATAATATCCCTAGAAATATAATCACATAAAATGTAAAATTTCTAAGCGGTGGCAAAATGGGCGGTCTGGCCGTTTTGACCCGACTTGTCTGCAGCCCATAAAAAAGGAATCGGGCTGGATTGGTCCGTCAAACAGAAACGGCCAACAATCACAACCCGTCCCGTATAGAATGGACTAACGAGTGGGGATAACTCGTTTACTTTTTTTTTTGATTTTTTTTTAAACTTTTTTAATTTATTTTTAATTTATTTTAAATTTTTTTATATTTACATATAAATTATTATTAAATGCATATTTAATCAAATAAAATATTTTTAAAATGTTTAATTGATCAGTTAATGTTTTTAATTAGATAAATTAAAATAATTATTAAAGTTACATATTAAATTATTCAATTTACATATTAAATTATTCGATTATAACTAATAATTAAAATTTAATTGGTAGGTGTTAATAATTTAAATTATAATACTATTGTATATTTACATATTTAAAAAATATAATATAAAAAATTAATCTTTTCAATTACATTTATTTTTTTAAAATGGGTTGGCTCATACTTCAACCCGTCAAATTGACAGACTGGACAGAACAGACCAAAACAAACTGACAGGTTGAAATCTTCAACCTAAGTCATCCCTTTTAACATGGGCTGACCCGTTGTGCCCAGCCCGTTTTGCTATCCTTATACTACTCTGATTAATATGTGAAATTTCACCTTCCACAATATTATTTCGGTAAACTACATGCTTGTATTTTATATTGTTTGAGTTAAAAAAAATTGTTTTAGCGGCTAAATTTAATTACAAACATAATAAGGATAATGGTTTGTTAAATATTTTGTTGGTTTCTAGTGAATAAACGCCTCTATTGCCTTATTAGACTATTTTGTATTTATTCAATTATTTTTGTTCAGTCCATTTTCATCACTGTTTCAAAATAAAGTATTTTAAATACTAACAAGGGTCCGTCATGAAATAAACGGATCGGTACAAATTTACTCAGAAGTAGTCCACAATAACAATAATTTTATTTTGGTCCTTAAGATAACAGTTGTTGGGCTTTGTATATGCATTGGTTTAATCATGAGATTGGGTAGCTTTTTCTTGTTCCACCCCTAATATTATTATTAACTGCATCTTCATACTAACAAAAGTAATTAAAATACCCTCTCTCACCCCAATCTACCATTCCACCAGGCTGGATATAATTTATTGCACTGAATTACATTCTTAACTACTGTAATGAACTAAAATTTAGTTTATCTGAACTAAACTAAAAATAGTTTAAACGAACTAAAATGTTTTTCTGTTTTAAAAAATTGAATTTTACTGAATTGTAATATAAATTAAGCTAAATTGCTATGAATTAAACCTTCGTTTAAACTACATTAATCAAACTGTATTAATTTTAAACTAAATTGTACTATTTTTTTTAACTGAATTATACTACTTTTAAAATTTTTAAAATGAAAGAAAGAAAGTTTTACATAATGAAAGAAAAGAAGTTTTACATAGATAATGACCTTAGTTCGTTCTTAAATATTTTTCTTTATTTGTATGTTTAATATTTTAATAATAATATATTTAAACTGTAGTTATGAAAAAAAAATCTTACTTACTTTCTAAATCTTTGCAATATATATATATATATATATATATATATATATATATATATATATATATATATATATATATATATATATATATATATATTGAATTTCTAAACATATAGAAACAAAACTCTTTAAAATCTAACACTTAAAAAGAAATCGAGAAAGAAATTAATTGGAGGATAAATTAAGAATGAAATATTGATGTTCAATTGAACTGTGGATTAGTTTAACTTGAAATCAAGGTCCTAATTTTAAGGGCCACACAATCGTTTGTTTGGGTCGATGCCAAAACATTTTTGGCACATTCGTTTTGGTAGCATTTGCGTTCGGTGATTGATTTTGATTTAATTACAATTCAAGCAATCATAACAACACTTGACTTTGTAACTAAGATTTTCATAATGTCTCACATAAGTCAGCTTATCTACCACGCTAATCACTAGCAATTGCGCTTAGTCAACTTCTCTACATAAACTTACAAACGGAATGAGAAAGCCAAGTTCACTGAACAAGGAAGAACATTTGCAAGCAGAATACACGTACCGTTATGTCACAAACACAAGGGTACGATGAAATAATACCACCTTCACTTGTTGGGAATACAAATAAAAATTTCAAAACTTATTTTTTTATTTATTTATTAGGTTGATAATACTTATTTTCATTACACTTAATAATCTCACATGATTTAAGAATAGATACTAAAATAATTTAAATAGATATTTCTCCTTCAAACTTTTGAGATATTTAAAAAATATATATATTTAGACTCTAAAACAAACAATAATTTAAATGTGGTAAATAATTCTAACGATATTATCTCAAATAAATTTGATATTAGAATATTGACGTTGTTTGGAAAAACAAAAACTAAGGATTCAAAATTCTTATTTTCCTTAATCTCTATGAGAGACTTATTTTGATATAATTAATAGTTTCGCATGACATATTTAGGGTCGGAACTAGTGTAACATTTCTTATTCACGAAAGATGTATAGTTTAGATATAAAGTGTTAAATAAGTAAAGTTTAAAACTCGCAATTTTGTTCAATGTTTTTTAACTGAATATTTAGTAAATATGTTAAGCTAGTATTTAACATAATTATAAATATTTAAAATAGGTTAGCATACCTATGTGAAGTTACCAATTTTGGTACAAACTTAACCTTAAAAAGAATAATCCAACCATCAAGCATTTGTAGATGCCCAACTCAAATTCTACAAAAACGGGTTTGGAGGGTTATATATATATATATATATATATATATATATATATATATATATATATATATATATATATTTGATACGCTACAATATTTCTGAAATGTTAACTATTAGAAAGGATGCCGACATTACGGCGAAGCACTCAAGAGATAAATAATGGCAAGTACTTGTAAAATTATCATGGAAGCAATGATAACAGAGAAATGATAACGGATTAGAAGTCAATCCATAATGAGGATAAAACAGATTCTCGATCTTTTATAGTCAGTGCGTAATGGCATAGGATTCCAGGGCATCTTTTTACAAACATTCTTGCATAAAATTTCAAGTTTCGTCATGATTATATGATACCAAAAAATATAGCATATAAAAGCAGCAAAATGCCCGTGACATGCTCATTAAGACTGCAACACTCTGATTCACTCAAAGTATGCCACTGATGAGAAGACAAATCTTCATTCATCTTCTCTTTGCATGGCTTCTGCTCCCAGCTTCTGCACTCAATCACGCCACTGCTGATGTTCATGCTATGCACTCAGGTATTGCATTTAGCTCTGAAACTATTTTCTTCTGAATGTTCGTTGTTCGTCTATTTTGTCAATCACTAACTGATGAGAAATGACTTAGCAATGGTAATTGCGGTAATTGTATCTCACGTCATTTTATACTTCTGTACTCAGCTCATTTCAAGCTCAGAACCCCACCCCCGCAAACTGCGCATGCCATTCCTTCATGGGTTAGTAAATATGAGTAATATTATATCTACCTATCTAATGTATATATTTACTTAATTTGCATGACAAATTTCTGAATTGAACAACCAAAATCACAGGTTAATGAAAAGAGTCGTAAAAGCCCATCAGGGCCTAACCCAATAGGGAATCAACGCCCGCCATCTAAACCATAGAGGTTGGAAATACGGATTCGGCATCGGTGTTCAGTTTAGACATCAATAGCTGTTTGAGATCAATAGATATAGACTAGCAATTCTACTGTTGGGGGCATTGTGTATGTACAAAATGGTAATGAATTGAATATTTGTACTTTATCAGCTAATGCATTGACCTCGCATAAAGGAAAGCAATTCTCCACTTATTAACTAATCAGCTTTGTGTTGAACACTTCTTGACCTAAGCAGTATGAAAAAAGAGACACATGGTCTTAACCAAAATATCTTCCCTGATTTCGAAACCCTCACCGGTCTATATTCTCGTATTATATTATAACAATGAATTCTGACTCCATTCAACAATATATTTTCCATGTACAGGACTACTGAGCTGTTAACACTCAGCAGCCTACAATTTTTGTAATACAAGTTTTTATGCTCCCTAGTTTCTCGGGAGGGGGATCTTGATGGAAAGAAATTTAACAACGAAACAAAGATATTATGCTGGAACAAATTACGTATATTTAATCAATTGCCAACCCAAAAATGGTATAATCTCTTGAGATATACAAAACTCACTATAACTACAAACAACCGTATGCGGCGGTCCTTTATACAGCACGCTTCCGCTTCGAACGCTTGCTTCTTCTTTCCCTAGAATTAATTTGAACCTCTTCACCAACTTTGGAAGCATAGGCTCCTTCTTCAACTTCCTGTTCCTGTAACAATGTAACTTAGTATTGGGAATTTTATCTAAGAATGAACATTCTAAAATATCCTCAAAGCAATAAAATATAAATAAGTCATGGTAATTTTCTTCTGAAAAAAAAAAAGGTCAGCTGTATAATCTCCAGCTCCCGAAACAATTTGGGACGGAAATCAGAGAGGGGATTGGTCAGGTAATTTTAAGAGAGCATGGGAGGAATTAAAAAGAGAGCAGTGCTTTATATCGTTCGCCTGTACTTTCCTGCAGCTTTGTTAAAGGTAAAACAAGACTTCAACACACCTCCTTTTCAATCTGAGCCATAGGAATTATATTTTAAGGTCGAACTTTTCTTTTTAACGGCAGACATATCTTTCCACGGTAATGATTTTCAGCCGTTAAGATATTAGATTTGAGTTCATTTAGTATTTAATCTCCACCCACATTGTAACGTACAGCAAGGCTTTAGATATATGGAACAAGGGATATGGTGCTGGATTAGTGAGGAGAGCTGAAGATCCTGGGAAGCTCTTCGACAACGGGCTAAGAACCATATATGCAGTCTAAACACCATGTTAAACTCATAAACTCAAGCCATAAGGTATATATGAGTCTTTGTACGTGAATATTATTATTATTATTATTCAACTTTCGCAGTCTCAACCCACACTTGAGACTCACCACCAGTATGTAGTGCTAAGAAGTTTATGGTTTATCTTCTGAAAACAGAACTACAACTAAAAAGGTGAAATTAGAAAATCCTATAAATGCTACCAGAGATGATGGCCTAGAGGACTGTTAACAGCCCTTATACCCACTCTCAACCTTTCCATCATTCACTTAAATCTTTCTTCACCCGTTTACATTCTCGTCTTCTCTTACCCCCCTCTCCCCACTCATCCTTAAGTCTTCATGGGTACATTCCACCCCATTCACACCCAAACCGTCCAACTTGTTACTCCATCTTTCTCTCCCCCAACTGCATCTCCATCTGACCCTTCCTCGTTTCAAATTATTCCAACAATCTTAGCTACACTCTTCCAGCTAGAAAGTTGGGTAGAAGGCCCATGAAATGACTAACTTTACTTTCCATAATTAACATCACTGTGACTTTATATATACAACAGAATCAGTACGTGAAAAGACTAAACAGTGATCATGTGCAACACAAAAATTGAAACAGGTAAAGAAAATTTCAAACTTCAATCTATGGCTGGACAGTTATTTTTTCACACACGCAGGAAAATTAACAAGATGTTTCATCTTAGAAAAGATTGGAAATTAGGATAGTTAGACATTGTTCTTTGTATAAATTGAACTTATAAAGATTCTTGTGCAATATCAAATCATGATAATAAACTCCACAAGTCAAATACCTTGCTGTCACTATCTATGTCTGAGCCATCATCAGAAGCAGAAACAGATGCCAGAGGCTGAATATCTTCCACTGGCAGTGCCTTGCTTAACTTTTTCTTCTTTTCCTCTTCTTTTAACTGCTTAAACCTGTAGATCACCAATTTATTATCCAACAGCAGTTGAAACTCTGCATCATGTACCAGAAAACACTAACCTTTCACCGCCTTTTGCCGGCTGCAAATCTGATCTTTTAGCTCGTCCTGCAGTAATAATGCCACTGGCATTTTCATTCACAACAGGCTTTGCACCCCCCAATTTGCGCAACCATACTTGTTGAGCTGTGCTCAGAACATTGTTTATAAACCTAGCAAAAGAAACACAACACCAATCAGCAAAGAAATTTTGTTTACTCCCGTTAGCACACAAGCGAAGGTGTCCAGACCATCTCCCAAATCTAAAATTGTAATCATGAGAAAGCATTCACTTCAAGAAAATGCTATCGTTTCCACCAAAAGAATTTAAACTCTTATGCCTTTGTTCTCTGTATTTTTTTTGCTGCATGCATATCAAGGAAATTGTTTCTGAAATAAAGAAATGTAGTAAAAACACAATTACTAAAGTTTTCTTACCAAATTGGACATACCTAGATAGTGTACAAGATATAATAAAGCAAAGAATGTTTGAAGTTATGGCTAAATCACGAAAAATACGAATATGTACACTGTAAAGATGGTATCAATATAGTTTTTGAAACAACTAACCAGTAAATTGTTAATCCTGATGGGACAGATAGTGAGAAGTAGCCGATCATGAGTGGAAGAAACTTTAAAACAAGAAGTTGATTCTTTTGAGAAGGATCTGTCTGTCAAAAGAAATCTTTTAGGTTGTGATCATAAAAAAAATGAAATGGAAGAGAAGTGATGTGTTTACCTCAGGTGGTTTCATGATTTCCATTGAAACAAATTGAGAAACAACAAGAAGAACGGGTAAAATAAGATATGCTGCAGTATCTTGCCAACCCAAAGGTGGATGCCCATCCTAAATAACAGATGTTTGTTATGATACTGTATAAAGATAAAAAGAAAGTACAAAATCAATTTACAAAGTTTGCTATTTATTTCCTCTTGATACAGGACTTCAACAAGTGAACAATCCATCCTATAACTTCATCGTTCCAACAATGAGAAAACAATCTTCTGGCTAAAATATCATAATGCCAAACTCATAGGAATTGAAAAAAAAAGACCAACCACAACTTTTTATTTCACCTACAAAGAAAAAGATGTCTTACCACAAATGGAAAAAGCCAAGAAATTCCAGCTCCACTTTGCCTAGCAGCAATGGTAGTAGGACCAGCCAAAGAGGGTATCCAAAAGAAACCCTCAGTTAATAGTCCCTTCAAATTAAAGGTTTTTCAATAATTAGCAAAATAAACATTTTCTGTGAGTAATTTGTCCGTCAAAATTTCTGCTCAAATAATAAAAGCTAATAATGAGTAATTACCTCATTTGCCACATTTGACAATGCTTGGTAGAGACCAATCCAGACTGGAATTGTGGCCAAAGTAGGTAAACAACCTATAGAAATTGATGCCATTGCAGTAGAAGTTGAGTCTATACGTCAGTAGCTGAATAGAATATGTACAAAATCCAAACTAAGATAATATGGCTATTTACTGATTATTAAAAGAAAGGTCGGCAGCAATATGTATGAGCAAAATCAAATCAAATCATTACTGTTGGTATAAGAACTCCTACTTCAAAACCATATATTTTTGGTCATCATATACAAACACAGTCGTTTTATTATGAACATAGAACTAATATTTACCAGCTTCATGAGTCAAGGTACTATTATTCAGAAACACAGTGTTGAAGAAGATGCACCGAAATTAAGAGCAAAAGTACCTGCCAATGGATTAACCCCAGCCTGCCGATATAGCCTTGATGTCTCAAGTTGTATTCTTTCCTTAAAAAGAGGCCAACAAAATGAATAGTTTAGAAAGAACAATGTTATAAGAAAAAATTGAAATCAATATTTACTTAAGATCGAAATGGATGCTTAATAGCCTACAACACCCCTCACCTGATTGCCAGCATATCTTTCTTGAATAGCCTTAATTTTTGGTTGAAGATTTTGCATAGCCAATGTAGATTCGACCTGTATAGATTAATTAAAATCCTCAGTTCTTGTAATCAAGCAAAAACATATTCTTAGTAAGTAGGTTTATACCTAATTCAACCTTACATAACTGGTTCGTAAAATGAGGATTGCACCTTGTTTATATATTATAATCTAGATTGATTTCTAGTTGACATAATATCTGCAACACCTTTGTTAATTGAGAGATCAAATTCATATATAGTTTGCAATCTTGTTAGAAATGTTTTCATAGAGTATGTCAGGATTTGAAGAATAAAATATTCCGTTCACTCCAATGTTATGGGAAAAAACTGTTTCAAACAAAGTGATTTACATAATTTAAAGGTTGCAGCAAATTTGAAAATTTATCGTGCTTCCTTTGGCCCTAGAAATTGCTTAATTTGTACCAACCTGTTGCTTTGTCAAGGGAAGTGTTGCAGCCTTAACTATAACAGTGAGTAATATGATAGCAAATCCATATGCATAAGGCACATGCACAGCAGAAAGACCATCCTTCAACACCTGAAAGCCAAAACAAATATAAGCAATACCAATATAAGCAAACAGCACTATTTACTATTCCAAGCATAGCTTCCCATGAAACAAATAATATATTACACCATGAAATTTTTTATCAATCGAATTCAGAGCTGAAAAGCGAGCACTGAACACATGCCCTGCAAAATACCATCTCAGGAACAGAAGTTGCCACGAATTTAACAATATTGGCATCATTATCTATTCTCTAGGTTCTATTCGAATAAGTTCTCTACAAATTTACAGGGAAAGAATATAAAAATGTAAAATGAATAGAGGTCCTCCTATTAACTAAGTCAAGTTTTACACTTATCTTATATTGAAGTTCTCTTATCTGATTTCTCTAAAAGCTGAAGTTTACCCAAACAAGAGTCTAGTAAACCTCAGCCTTGGTTAAATAAAATTCTCAATGAACATTTACATGAGAAGAACACAGTAGACTGAATTAAACCTCTCCCATAAGTTAATTAGCTTATGCATGGATTAATTTAAAGAAGCTCATTTCTCCAAAAGTCAATTTTAAGTGATGCATGAACTAATTTTAACTTACACGGAATGAGCTTAATTCATATTTAGTACATTACTTCTTATTTTCTTCTTACATAGAAGTCTATCCAAACATCACTTAGTTCAGCATCAACGATCTCTCTCCTTACTAAGAACTCAACGACCAAGAGTATCATAACAACATCTAAGCAAGCCACACAATCTCGAGAAAACAAGTTCGATGAATTTCGAGGCTGGTGCTCCGCAAGTGACGCGTCACACAACTCGCTAACTCGGGAAGTTAAAAAATAACATGCACGAGTACAAAGTTTACCTTGAGAATAGCCTCCATGGCTTCGGAGATGAAGCCGAACCAGCCTCCGTTCTTCTGCACGACAGCATCAGTGGCGGGAGCGGCGGGGTCCGCCGCAACCGCAGCGTCGGCGAGCGTGTAAAGAAGGCCTTCGGCTCTGGTGGCGATACCGACGAAGTCAATGGAGTGGCTTATGGAGTGGATAGGGGGGATTTGGTGGAGGCTGACGTGGACCTTGGTGGCGACAAGCCTTGTGGTGGTGCGGTGGTGGCGTGGGAGCGAGGGAAGAGGCGTGCCGAGGAACGAAGGAGACGAAATGAGTGTATTCGCCATGGATGATGAGAAGCTTTCGAAGGAGATTGTGCAGAGGATGGTTCAGCTTCTCATAACGGATTAGAGATGAGGGAATATTTTCCGAATTATCCCAATTTTCTGCGAGGCAATGACAAGGCGCACGATGGCTAGAGCCAGATTTTCCTCTCCGTTTTCAGCCACCGACTGAGTGACACGTCACAAGATTAGGGGTTCTATGGTCATTTTTCAGATATTTCATTTTTTTGCTGATGGAAAATGGCAAGTGGCTACTCTTCTCACAGCCTCAGTACTGTATTCTTGGAATTTTTAACGTGAGCATTCATTAATCACATTAATTAATTTATCATAATTTATCTTTAATTACATTTATTATTATTATTATTATTATATAACACTTATCTTCTTAAAAACATTTTTATTCCTACAGATATCTTTCGGCACTCCCTCATTACAACATAAAACATGGTAAAAAAAATTATAACATCTAGCAAAAGCATATAATTTAAACTCCAATATCTCAGCACCATCAATAATTTAAATAAATTTTTTGAAATCAATATAAATCAATCCCCTCGGTTACCAACGTAAATAAAATAGAACACCAAAAATTTCAACTTCTGCGTATAACATTCTTAAAACAGGTAAAATTAACTAATACAAATATGCATATACTTAAGTACTATCCCTGCATTCTTAAAGTTTGATAAAGTAATTGTCGGACTCATGGTTAAAATTATGATAAAATTAGAGTTTTCTGTTTCAAAATGCACTTAATAATGTTAGTAACACTTTATAAAAAATTATAGTTCTAAGAAATCAAAGCATTCGACGTAGCAAATTTAACGACCATAATGCGAATTGAAGTTGAGAAGATGTTTTGTGGTCGACATGATTATTATATGGTTATGTTATTTGTTGCTACATGTAATTTTATTATGTTATTAATTTAATATATATATATATATATATATATATATATATATTTATATTTTTATATTTTTATAAATATATAAATATAATGATCCGATAATATGACAATATAACAATATGATAATATAAATATATAACGATACCACGATATAAAAATATGTTGATATGTTAATATAACGATATGTTGATATAATATGACGACATTACGATATTCTAAAAATTAATTATATTATCTTACTCATTTGAAATATTATGATGGACTCATATGTGATTTAATAAAATATAAGGGCATATTGTTTATTATGAAAAATTATAATAAAATAAAAATAAAAATAAAATAAAATCCAACCCAACTTGATGGACGTTGATTTATAGAAGAGGATTATGATTCTATCTATGGTCATAAGGTTATTTCACAAAAAGTCATAAAAAGAGAGTGTGAGAGAAGAAAGAAATACAGAAGACGAGATTGAAGAACATAAATTAAATAATACATTTCATTGAACCTCTTATGGATCAAGGTTATTATGACTCAAATATGTTAACGTATGAGAATTATGAATCTTAAGATCTCAAAGCAATTTTCTTAAACCAGTGATGATTATATGACAACTATAAATTAATTTACAAATAAGACGATATAGTGACGATATGACGATATGACGATATAATGATATGACAATATGACGATATGTCGATATGACGATATAACGATATAGCGATATTGTAATATGACGATATAGCGATATTGTAATATGACGATATGACGATATGATAATATAACGATTTGACGATATTGCGATATGACGATATGATGATATGAATATATGACGATATTACGGTATGACGATATGACAATACGACCATATAAAGATATGGTTATATAGCGATATGTCGATATGACGATATGACGATATGACAATATAGCGATATGACAATATGACGATATGATAATATGACGATATGACAATATGACGATATGAAGATATGAAAATATGACGATGTTACGATATGACGATATGATAATATAGCAATATGACGATATGTCAATATGTTGATATGATGATATAACGATATAGCAATATGACAATATGACGAAATGACAATATAACAATATTGTGATATGACGTTATGACATTATGACGATATGTCAATACGACGATATGACTATAAAAATAAAATCATAATTTATAAAGTTTTAAGAATAATAAAATAATAAAATTGTAATTTATAACATAATAAATTTATAATTATTAAAATTTCAAAACAATAAAATAATAAATTTATGATTTATAAAAATTAAAAAATAAAATAATAAATTTATATTTCATAAAAATATTAAAGTAACAGTACAATAAAATAAAATAATAAAATAGTATTTTATAAAATTTTAAAAATAATAAAATAATAATTTATAATTTATAAAAATTTAAAAATTTAAAAATAATAAATTTATAATTTGTAAAAATTTAAAATTAATAAAATAATAAATTTATATTTTTTAAACATTTAAAATAATAAAATAATAAATTTATAATTTATAAAATTTGAAAAATAACTAAATAATAAAATTATAATGTATAAAAATTTAAAAATAATAAAATTATGATGACAACACGGTGAAAGGTGACATGAAAGAATAATTACTATCGACTCATTAATATTTAAATTAATAGTTAAGAGAGGAAAGGTTAAAAATTTAAATTTTAAATTTATGAAGTATTTTAATAGATCATAAAAATTGATTAGGGATTCAATTAAGAGTTGTAAAATTGCAATTACAAATTTGTAGTATAATAAGAAATACACTAATAAAAATATAACATTGGATTAATCGTGAAATTTTTTCGAATTACAACAAATTAAAAATAAAACACATATGACAATTTACGATAAAGTAAGAAAATTTTGAAATGAAAACAATAATAGGTAAAAATAAATGATGTAAAACTTAAATTCACTGGGAAAAATAAATTAGAATATAATATATTTCATAATAAACTAACAAGTTGAACTAAATGTTAATATTCAAAAACACATAATAAATGAAAAAATATATATTGTTTGAAAAAGTACAAAACATCAATCTTCGACCATGAAAGATAATTAAATCTTTGTTCAATATTTTTAGAAATTTGGTCTTCAAAATACATTAACCATCAAATTATTTTTACTTTAGGTGGAAATAAAATCAGTAAACCGAATAGAAGAAAATTATTATAAAAAATAGCGGTTAATTTTACAGCCATTTCTCACATGAACTTCTTTATTTTTTTATCAAAAACAAAGTGATAAATAACAAATGAATTTGAACAGATAACTTATTGGTTTTTTAATTCTCTACTTTAGTCTATAGGACTACATAATTTTCCTATTTAGTATTTCTTTCTGTTTAAAAAGGTTAAATGAAAACATTGATTTACTATTTTAAAATATTAATTTATATAGATTAAATATATACTTTGAGAGAAAATAATAGAAGATGTTATTGTCTCAATGGGAACGTTAGTGTAGCCAAATCCAATTGGTCTGTTATCTAAAAGGCATGGAACATGTTATTGTCTCAGCCAATAGCGCGGGAGAATCGCAAATACAATCTATCCAATACGCAAAAAACGCGACGGCGCCTCGTCAACGTAAGAATATTAGTTTAAGCGTGTGTGGATAGAAAGCGTGCCAAACCACCGCGGATTCGAAATCGGAAAATTCTGGAACCACCTAGAGGACGTAGGAGATACCCCACACACCCCACGCAATACTTCGCTTTTTCCCCAACCCCAATTCCACTTGGAAACAAAATATCCAACCGTCCAAAGTTTCTGATCCAACGGTACACAACCTACCGAACCTTCCAGAATTTTAACGGGTTCTTTAAAACACACCACTTCCTCCTTTCCTTCTCAATTCAGTTCAAGAAATTGCCGTAACTTTTGATTCCTTTATCTAAATTCGAGTTCTAATTCCGTTAGGGAAAACAGTTGTGAGCAGAAAATATGGCCGGTAAAGGCGAGGGTCCTGCGATAGGAATCGATTTGGGAACCACCTACTCTTGTGTTGGTGTTTGGCAGCACGATCGTGTTGAAATCATAGCCAACGATCAGGGTAATAGAACTACCCCATCCTACGTTGCTTTCACTGACTCAGAACGGTTGATCGGCGATGCGGCGAAGAACCAGGTCGCTATGAACCCAACCAACACCGTTTTCGGTAAGCACTCTAAAAACATCCTGTAATACCTTGCTTATCTGCAGTTGTCGTCACATTAACTGATTTCTTAGTCATGTTGTCGAGATTTATGTCGATCTAGGTCAAATTCTAATTCTCTCTAATATAACTGCAGTTAGTCTGTATTATTGTCATGATTCTTTTCGTTTTTATATACATAAAGAAAATTAAACTACAGAAGTGAAGTTATACCGTTGTTTTTGTGCTTCTAAAAGAATCTTTGGTTATTCAATTAGATTGCTAGTCGATTTTGGTAGCTGCGTTTATGCTAAGCATTTGATTGGTAGGCGTTTTAGCGATGTAAGGTTTATTAAACAATCACATACTTTAACTAGTTTGATTTTGCATGGTTAGTTTGGAGCACTTAATTGAACTGATTAGATTTTGCATGATAAGTAGAAGCACTTAATTGAGCTGTTTTGGGTTCCCAAGATGGTTAAATGATTACTTGATTGAATTACCTGTGCAAAATGCGTCCTCAATTATCAGACAAATTTTTTTTTTTTTTTGAATCATTTGCTGATTGTGTTGATTTGATTTGGCGCGTGCAGATGCTAAGCGTTTGATTGGTAGGCGTTTTAGTGATGCTGCTGTACAGAGTGACATAAAATTGTGGCCGTTCAAAGTGATTTCTGGTCCCGGTGACAAACCTATGATTGTGGTGAATTACAAGGGAGAGGAGAAGCAATTCTCCGCGGAAGAAATATCTTCCATGGTTCTAATCAAGATGAAGGAGATTGCGGAGGCCTTTCTCGGGTCTACAGTGAAGAATGCCGTGGTTACTGTCCCTGCTTACTTCAATGACTCACAGCGTCAAGCTACCAAGGACGCTGGGGTCATTTCGGGGCTCAATGTTATGCGTATTATCAATGAACCTACTGCGGCTGCCATTGCTTACGGGCTTGACAAAAAGGCCACTACTTCCGGGGAGAAGAACGTTCTCATATTTGACCTTGGTGGTGGTACTTTCGATGTGTCCCTTCTCACCATTGAGGAAGGAATTTTCGAGGTGAAAGCCACCGCTGGTGATACTCACTTGGGAGGTGAAGATTTTGATAACAGAATGGTGAACCATTTTGTTCAGGAGTTCAAGAGGAAGAACAAGAAGGATATTAGTGGAAATGCGCGAGCATTGAGGAGATTGAGAACCGCATGTGAGAGGGCGAAGAGGACTCTCTCTTCCACCGCTCAAACCACCATCGAGATTGATTCATTGTACGAGGGTATTGACTTCTACACAACCATCACCCGTGCGAGATTTGAAGAGCTGAACATGGATCTCTTCAGGAAATGCATGGAGCCCGTGGAGAAGTGTTTGCGGGATGCGAAGATGGATAAGAGCACCGTCCATGATGTTGTTCTTGTCGGTGGTTCTACTAGGATACCTAAGGTTCAACAGTTATTGCAGGACTTCTTCAATGGAAAAGAGCTCTGCAAGAGCATCAACCCCGATGAAGCTGTTGCCTATGGTGCCGCAGTGCAGGCCGCTATTCTCAGTGGTGAGGGTAATGAGAAAGTTCAGGATCTTCTGTTGTTGGATGTTAGTCCTCTCTCCCTTGGTTTGGAGACAGCGGGAGGTGTCATGACTGTGTTGATTCCCAGAAACACAACCATTCCAACCAAGAAGGAGCAGGTGTTTTCAACCTACTCCGACAACCAGCCCGGTGTGTTGATTCAGGTCTACGAAGGTGAACGTACGAGGACCCGCGATAACAATTTGCTCGGAAAATTCGAGCTCTCTGGAATTCCTCCTGCCCCCAGAGGTGTTCCCCAGATCAATGTCTGCTTTGATATGGATGCCAACGGTATATTGAACGTGTCTGCAGAGGACAAGACCACCGGACAAAAGAATAAGATAACAATTACCAACGACAAGGGTAGGCTTTCCAAGGAAGAGATTGAAAAGATGGTGCAGGAAGCTGAGAAATACAAGGCAGAGGACGAGGAGCATAAGAAAAAGGTGGAGGCCAAAAATTCTTTGGAAAATTATGCGTATAACATGAGGAACACAATTAAAGATGAAAAGATTGCTTCCAAGCTGCCTGCTGATGATAAGAAGAAAATAGAAGATGCTATTGATCAAGCCATTCAATGGCTGGATGGGAACCAACTTGGCGAGGCTGATGAATTTGAGGACAAGATGAAGGAGTTGGAGAGCATATGCAATCCCATCATCGCTAAGATGTACCAAGGTGCTGGTGGTGACGCTGGTGGTGCCATGGATGAGGATGGTCCTGCTCCTGCCAGTGGAAGCGGTGCTGGACCCAAAATTGAGGAAGTCGATTAAGCAGAACAATTGTGATGGGGTGTTCTTGATTTTGCCAAGACCCTTAGATCTGTTGTCAGAATGTTTTAATTGGAATTATTTACTTTACCTTTTCTCCCTTTTTTTCATTAATGTACTTTTTCCTGTTTCAATGTACACAATGATATGAAGTTTGCTACCCATTTACAGGGTAGCCTTTCAATTATGATTGCTGGAACATTACAAGTAGATGAAAAATGACTTTGCTGCTGTGATTATTTGACTTGGGAACATATACGAGCAACTGTATCAAACAGCAAAACAACCTCTACCTTTACGTATCTTTTGAAACTGTTTGTGTGACCTAAAATATTCAAATTATGTGGCTTAATGCATGGGATGAATGTGGCCCAATGAAAAGATTACACAATTTTAAGAAAAAACTTGAGAAACTTCCCTACAAAACACTATCTTATGTTAACACAAATTTGGTTTTATGGGTTGCTTCTGATTTTTTTTTTCATATTTTCAAATAATAGTTAATTATTGTCAGTGTAATTTTTTTACGCTCACATCTAATAATTGTTTTACTAGAATAGTTGTTAAACAAATTATTATAAAAAAAACTTTTTATCTTATCATCAAAAGGCATAATTATTTTTTATTCATTCTCTTTCATAATATAATTGTTTGGTTTCCTTATTTTACTTTTACCTTCATCATTTTAGTGACAACACCTAACTAAAAATATATGCAAGTGCATTATAAAAAACTTATATATAAAAACTTTTATGTATGGATGAATCATTAATACAATATTTATTGTCATAGGTACTTGTAAAAATAATTAGTTTAAAAAGTTGACAATGATTAGTTTTTTTTAAGGGTTAAATATGTTTTTGTCCCTCGAGTTTCAGCAAAATTTGGAATTAGTCCCTCATCAAAACTTTTGACTAATTTAGTCATTCATCTTTAAAAATGTGTGAATTTAGTCTTTTTAACCAAATTTTATTAAGTTTATCTGATGTTTCAAACGCATTTCATGATAGTATTTGAATTATTTATACCGTTTGAAACATTTTTGCTTCAATGTTAACTCAAATACTATTACAAAATGCGTTTAAAATGTCAAATAAACTTCATAAAATTTGGTAAGAAAGACTAAATCTACATATTTCTAAAGATGAAGGACTAAATTGGTATAAAGTTTCGAAGATAGACTAATTCTAAAATTCACTGAAACTTGAGAGACAAAAAATATATTTAATCCTTTTTTTTAAGGTCAATCATGTGTAAGAAGAAGAACAAGAATTTTTAAAAAATCACAAGAATAAAAAGATACAATAAAGAGAAGAGAAGCAAAGTGAGGAAATTTGATTTTTTTTTTTGAGTTTTAAGCTTTGCGAAAAAGTTTATTTATATATTTTTATTCCTATATATTCTAAGAGTCTGTTTTTTATTAATCCGTAAATACTGTAATTTGACTTTTATACTTTTCAATATATATTTTTTTCAATAAATAATTCTACTTTTTATACTTTTTTTACAATAAAAAAAGAAAAGTGGACACATGTGTATGGTGCATGTGTCTTTACTTCTCCATAAAAAAAATTATTTTCTATCTACATTCTCTTCCAATTTTATCCATTTTGGTAATTGTTATTTTAATTTAAAATAATTACATTTGAATTTTTACTCATTAAATGATCATTACTTTTAATTTAATTATTATTTTTAAATTAAAATAATTATTTTATCATTTTATCTTTTAAACTACTATTTATTTAAATTTAGTTATGTTTAAATTAAATTAGTCATCTATAAGAAAAAAAACACACACATATGCGTAATGAATTTCAACTAGTATTCAATAAAAAATAAATAAAAATGTAATATTTTTAAAAGAATCATAAAAAACTATTAAACCCTTTGTTGTGTTTTGTATATACTCATATTTCACATATCACATATGTTATCCTCACTATTATATTTTATGTAAGATATTATAACCATTAACACTATCATATTAACTAAGAATGACGATGCAGTCCGTATGCTTCGTTTTGATCCGTTCCTCAATTAGTCTATAAAAAAGTAGACAGAACTAGCTCGTTTCTCATAAAAAATATGAGCTAATTTTTCTGATTTATCATATATAATATTTGAATCGTGATTTTGCAAATTGACATGCGGTCAGTATGAAAAAAAATATTTATTTTGTATTTTTTTCATGAAGGTGTCAAATTTTAATAACCTTAATTTTATTTAGTTAAATCAGTAAAAATAAAACTTATGACACACTAATCCTCACTCGGTGAATATATTCTCTCTTTAATTCCATATGAATGTCATGTTTTATATATTATTCTTTTGCATTTTAACTTTTTTAATTATAATTTTTTTATAATAAATGTTGAACTCTTGTTCAATTTCTTGTATATCAAAAGAGATAGCCGAAGAATGAGAAAGATGGTTACGTGTTCCAATTATCACTGTACAGTATGCCTATCGGTCAGTCGGCCATTACTAACCATGAAGCAAGAACCATAGGCCAGCCGGCTGAACATCCATAGGCCAGCCGGCTGAACATACAAGTCACGATTCGACCATACCAAACCAATCGGTCCGTCGGTC
>Ga0209589_1005072_pt1 | contig 22513 bp, 12 predicted proteins | sample CowpeawhiteBW_FD_187525 | JGI IMG/M metagenome (GOLD analysis project Ga0209589, IMG submission 187525) | Root nodule microbial communities of legume samples collected from California USA - Cow pea white BW (SPAdes) (version 2) | ecosystem: Host-associated > Plants > Roots > Nodule | place: USA...
ATATATATATATATATAAATATATATATATATATATATATATATATATATATATATATATATATATATATATATATATATATATGCTTTCCTACATACTTTTTGAACTTGATCATTAAATAAGAGAATAAAAAGAAATGAAAAGAAAAACCCAAATCTTATCAGAAGATAAATGACATCGTCTTCATCATCACGTTGATTGTTTTTTTTTTTAATTCATTTTGAATAAAATAATTTTAAAATATTCATATTATTTTACAAACGGAAGGCACTGGGTAAACAAACTAATCAGTGAAATATGTGAATGACAGAAACAAATGTTTTTTTTTTATTGAAAATGAAAATGGTGATAAATTATTCGGAAAGAAAAGTAAATTAAAAAAAAATTAATACGGACAAAAAGAAAAGAAAAACAAAATCACATTTCAGTCTATTTGGATATTGACCTGTGTCTTAATGCATATAAAAAAAAAATGGAGACCCAAATCAATATTTTTTTATGAAGAACGAAAACATGTTATTTATTAAGAATATACAGAAAATGAATAGATAAAAAGTTATTTAAGTATTATGGCTTCAGCGAATGAAGGGGAGATTTTCTCTCTGCTATCACAAACTAGTTATGCAGTCACCAACTGCTTCTGCATTCCACCATTCATCTCTCTGCAAACCCTTTCCCAAAACAGCTTTTTCTCCATTTTCTCTCACTATTCATATTGGTGTATCTCATTTTTTTTTCTTTCTTTCTGGGACTTCCTTGTTACATTATAAGCATTTCTTGGGTTTCATTATTTTTTTTGTTTTATTCAAAGCATTTCTTGTTACACCATGTAATTGGGTTTTGTATTTTTTCATGATATGCAAATAAAGTTTCCATTTTGATGAGTATGTTTCCGAACCTTCTTTTTTGTTGTAATAGCCCTGTGCGAAATGTTATGCTTGTATTTGTGGGCCAGCTTTATATAAAGTTCTTGGCTTTTGGGTTGTTGGTGAAGTAGAAAGGGTAAATTGGCTGGAATTAGTGTTTTGTAGTTGGGACAAGGACAAGGTGAATTGAGATGAGCGGAGTTGGGATTGATATTGGAAATGAGAATTGTGTGATTGCTGCAGTGAAGCAAGGAGGGGTTGATGTTTTATTGAATGATGAATCCGAACGTGAAACCCCTGCTGTGGTTTGTTTTGGAGAGAAGCAAAGGTTTGTAGGGTCAGCTGGTGCTGCTTCTGCCATGATGCACCCCAAGTCTGCAATATCTCAATTGAAGAGATTAATAGGTAGGAGATTTGGGGACCCTGATGTCCAAAACGAGTTGAAAATGCTCTCTGTAGAAAGCTCGGAAAGTGCAGATGGTGGCATTCTGATACACTTGGAATACTTGAAGGAGAGTCATGCTTTTACCCCGGTTCAAATAATAGCAATGCTCTTTGCGCACTTGAAGTCCGTAGCAGAAAAAAATTTAGGGACCACCGTTTCTGACTGTGTTATTGGGGTTCCATCGTACTTCACCATCTTGCAGAGACAAGCTTATCTCCACGCAGCAGCAATTGTTGGATTGAAGCCTTTGAGGTTGATCCATGATTGCACTGCAACTGCTCTTAGTTATGGAGTTTACAAAACAGATTTTGCTAGTGAAGCTCCTGTTTATGTTGCATTTGTTGACATAGGTCATTGTGATACTCAGGTCTGTATTGCAGCATTTCAGGATGGTGAAATGAAGATACTCTCACATGCTTATGACATGAGCTTAGGGGGGAGAGACTTTGATGAGGTTCTGTTTAGTCATTTTGCTGCAAAATTTAAAGAACAGTACGACATTGAAGTGTATTCTAATGACAGGGCATGTAGGAGGCTGCGTGTAGCATGTGAGAAGTTGAAGAAGGTTTTGAGTGCAAATCTAGAGGCAGCTCTGAGCGTTGAGTGTTTGATGGATGAAAAAGATGTTAAGGGCTACATCAAGAGGGAAGAATTTGAGAATCTGGCATCACGACTATTGGAGAGAATTTCTGTTCCTTGCAAGAAAGCATTGGCTAATGCAGACTTGACAGTAGAAGAGATTAGTTCCGTTGAGTTAGTTGGTTCAGGTTCACGGATTCCAGCTATAACTAGAATACTAACTTCTCTATTTAAGAAAGAGCTCAGCCGCAGACTGAATGCAAGTGAGTGTGTAGCTCGTGGTTGTGCTCTCCAGTGTGCAATGCTGAGTCCTGTTTTCCGTGTCAAAGAATATGAGGTTTGAATATTGAAACAAAACACTGATCCTTATCCTATCTTCATAATATGTGTATGTGTAGGAGAGTGGGTTATTGTGTCTGTGTAGATTGTTAGGTTCGAAATGTAACAAATACTAAATGGACTAAGTTGCTACCTTGGGTTCTAGGTTTATTTTCTGCATTTAGATTGTCCATGTCTCTTTTATCTATCTATGTAGAAATATATTTAACTTTAATTTCTCATAGATATATTTGTTTTTTCGGAATTTTGCATTAGCTTGTATTAGTCTATATAGAGTTAATGTAATTTCCTGTGTTTGTTCAGGTCCACGATTCTATTCCTTTTTCCATTGGACTTTCATCTGATGGAAAGGCAATTCCTGCAGGATTGGATAGTGTACTCTTCACGAAAGGCCAACCTATTCCAAGTGTTAAAATTCTGACGTTTGAGTATTGTGATTTGCTCCATTTGGAAGCATTCTATGCAAATCCAGATGAATTACCACTCGAGGCATATCCTAAAATTTGTTGCTTCACAGTATGACTGCTTTACAACTTTACTATGTAGTGAAGGAGTTTAGATCATCTTGTCCATGATTCCACGTTATCTATATTGCCTCACTTTTCTTTATTAATTATGTTCTTGCTTCTTCTGTTGTGTGCTTCATGTACCAACCCCATCTTGTGGTAAAAGGCTACTGTTTTTTGTTGCTGAATCTTGAGACAATCAATAGACACCCCACTTTCTTGGAGAGAAAGGGTTCATTAGTAAATAGCATTGCAACCATCGTTTGTTCTTTTCTCAAAGAAGTCATTGTTGTAAAAGTATTAGTTGTTATAGCAATGAGAATCTTTAGATGTGCACATGCTTGAACAAATCATCATGTTCTTAGGAGAAGGGGAAGCAGATATGGTGGATCTAAGACCCATATATCTATTTTCTAAGTTTCTAAAATTGAGAGAAATGACAATATTTACTTCTTTAGTAATGACAATTGGTTAACATTTGCTTATGTCTATTATATCATAGAAAACATCTAAATATCACAGGACAAACAAGTTATGATAAATAGTTCAATGCTGCCATTCCTTGTGCCAGTGATCATGAAGTGTTATGCATGCTTATGTGTGCTTATATCTGCACCTTGTTTATGTACACTTATCCATTTGTTTGTCACTTCTATTCAGATTGGTCCTTTCCACGGATCCCATGCAAGTAAGGCAAGAATTGAAGTTCAAGTTCATCTAAATTTGCATGGCATTATCGATATTGAATCAGTTACGGTAATAAACCTTATTTTTATCTCTTCATATTGCATTATTAGTTTCGAAAGATCTTTCTAAGCAGATGGACATTTTTTTGTCTTTTAGTTGGTTGAAGATCATGTGGATGATTCAGGTGCAGCAGATGATTCTTATTCAAATTCTGAAGCAATCAATATTTCACTTGTTTCTGAGACAATTGATAATGCCTCAGATGATAGTATCAATAAAAATTGTGAAGCTTCTCATCATTCTGTAAGTTCTCTTCTGCTGTTCTCTCTTCTCCCTGAACACCTTTTTTAAGTGGAAGATGTGAAGATATTAGTAAATTGTCCTTTAAACGTGAAAAATTATATTGATAAATTTTATTATCTGATTATTTATGATGCTGAATTCTGTACCATATCTGCCAGACTCGTGCAATTCATTTTTATGATGTCTGTGATGTTGTATCTGTACATTTTTATCTTGTTGAGATTGTTTTGATTGCAGATATGATTCATGTTGGTGTTTTGAGAAAATAAAAGTGTTACTATCATGCCTTGTTACAGGCTGATGGTACAAGAAATGATAAAGCTAACCGAAGGCTTCATGTACCAGTGAGTGAAAACATTTATGGTGCAATGACCAAGGCCGAGATATCAGAAGCTCTAGAAAAAGAACTCCAGTTAGCCGATCAGGACAAAGCTACTGAGCTAATCAAAGACAACAAGAATCAGTTGGAGTCTTATATTTATGAAACAAGGAGTAAGGTACACATTCAATATCTCAGTGATATGTAGACATGGCGGATTTGTGTGAGATTCAGATACATTGTATGAGTAAGTTGATGTGTTGTCATTGATGAATTGGTTTTTTAAAATTATCTGATTGCATGAATAGATCTTTAGCACATACCGGAGCTTTTCGAGTGAACATGAGAAGAAGGACGTATCTAAGAGCCTGAAAGAGACTGAGGAATGGCTCTATGATGATGGTGGTGATGAAACCGTAGATGCTTATTCTGCAAAACTAAAAGATCTAAAAGAGGTTACTTTTGTTTCTCTAATCTTTGGCAAAACATGTTTCCCACGCCACACTTCTTGTTTACATTCTTCTTGATCTACTGTAGCTGGTGGATCCAATTGAGTATCGATATAAAGACAGAGAAGCAAGACCACAAGCTACAAGAGACTTGTTAAGCTGCATTGTAGAATATCGATTGTCAGCAGATTCTCTTGCACCCCAAGATAAAGAAGTGGTAAAATAATAAATAGATGAATGAATGTAATTGTGGCAATATCAGCTTTTGTGTGACAACTCTGTTTTCAGGTCATAAATGAGTGCAATAAAGCAGAGCAGTGGCTAAGAGAGATGAGGCAGCAACAAGATTATTACCCTAAAAACTCTGATCCAGTATTATTATCAATTGATATACAGAGCAAGACAGAGGAGTTAAACTCGTATGGCTTTTACCTTTCTGTTTTCCTTTTCAGATGTTCATAATTGCAGGGTACTATGATCATTCAATTGGGTCTGAATTATGCACCTGCTGAAGCAAAGTATTGTTGATTTACTCCAGTTTAATCCGATTGTAACTAATGACTGTTATATTTTGATGGATTTCAGAGTATGCCAAAAGATATTGAATTTGAATTCCAACGGTTCTCCAGTTCCAAGAGACGAGGGTAAAGACGACGAACAGAATACTCCATGAACTGAAGATATAACATTTTATTCGAGCTAATGGCTTCTTACAAACGTGAACATTTTTTATTCTTCACACTTGTTCCCCGCTTCAGGAGTTGAAAGGGAAATCTTTTTATTTTTTGTCCCACCTTCTACTGAAGGCACACAATGATTTTATCTTGATTATTTAACTTACTCTTCAAATTGATCCTGTACCATGCATGGAGTAAATATTTATGAGCAATGGTTATATATTCTTTTAAAATGCACATGTGGTATAAGGGTACAAAAAGCCCAGTGTTGTACGTTTAGTAAAAATTTAGATCGCTTATCAAGATTTCTTCAAGCTAAATTCCTAGGAATCATGGAGTGGAAAGTCCCAGTTTTAGAATCTGTACACGCATGCCAATCTCTCGTTCATTGTTTAAGAATGTCTTTGTACACAAAACTATGCTTACTATACATTTGTTCATATAAATGCAATATAATAAACGGTGTTTCTTCTTGCTCCATCAAATTTCTTCTTGTACTTCATCACAGGCTTCTGGAATTTTTGATCCAGAATAAAGGGTGGGATGAGTGTCTTTCGGAAAAGATTTTCAAAATCGGTTTAATTTTTCCAAAATTGGTTTAATGTGTTCAGGAAAGCAAAATTCGATTTGATGGGAGAGAAATTTGATATGGTGCAGGAAGAAACACCATACAATAAATAGCGCCAAATGGAGCCCATAGAAACAGCAAACAGAAAACCCAAACAAATTGGGCGAAATATCACGTTTACTCCACTCAAAGATACAGGGGAAACAAAATCTTGTCTTAAAATTTGCTCTTATCATTTCTATCATTCATTTATTATTCTTTCATTTACAAATACCAGAAATAAATTAAGTATAATTAACAAAGCAACAAGCTCGATAAAAAGAATGAAAAAACCCTGGTGGTGAATCAAGTGTGAATCGAAACATTATCTAAAGCTACACTTTCATGGTGACCACCTTAGGTTCGTGTGCACTGTACGTAAACATTCATGGCTCACTATATATACTTTGCAACGATTTTTTAGCATCAAAACTTTCACTGATCAACAATCCCCCTTAATCAGTTTCCTCATGTGATGCTGCATACTGGATTTCTCTAGCTTCCTTGTCCCCATCCAAAACATGATACAGGAAACTTCGGGCAATTAAACAGGAATTGAATCTATGGGTTAATGCTAGTCAAAGATCCACAAGTAAATGACTGGATGTGGACCAGGCGAGTAATAAATGTCTAGCCTTCAAGTGTTCAGTTTCTCTTCTTCCTGGCTTTGGTAGTCTTGGAACCTGTTTTCTTTTTTGATTTCTTGAATCCGGTTCCACTCTCCTGAAAGAGTCAAAGGCATTTAGTCATTTAGTGCTACCACAACCAAAAGGATAACAACCACAGAATGGTATGCAAGTACATGTACCTTCCGATATTGTCCATAAGCAATCCTGCCTGTCAACTCCTGCCCACTTTTGTTGACATACACCTGCAGCGGGGAAAAAAGAATCAGGTCCTGATCGATGATACAATGACAAAATAGGTTAGGTGGAGAAAGGTTTAAATTTTTTTCTCAAATTTTGTTGTTGACCTTATCTTATAACAGTTTGATTTGAGGTCTTGTAATTTCAGAACCACTTGGAATGAGTCCCTGTCCTCTAGTGTACATTTTGACTTTGGTCCCGACACTAAGGAAGGACCAATCAATTCCTAGTAGTTATAGGTATCAAATTTAAGGATCAAAACAAATTTGAGAAATTATAGGTATCAACCTGCAAAATTAATTTAAATATTAACCTTTAAAAGGCTATTCTAGACAGCTGTACCAAAAAGTGTAAGAATGACTACAGAGTGAGTAGATTCCAATAGGATTTTGCTATTCTGTTTTTGTCACTAGACTGGAAGATACATTTCAGAGAATAATAGGAGATTCAACACAACTATATCAAGAATTGAAAGAGCATCTATAAGACAAGTAAGTCACAGCAGCATTCACAATATCAGTATTCTATTTTCATGGCTGGAAGACAATTCATGGAATAAATTGCAATCCACTGAATCAATAAAAGCAACAAATTCACACTCTGGTTATTCGAAAGTTAGCTACAGAGATAAAAGCCTCTTTCCACATTGCAATAATAACTTTGTAACTTTAGTTTCTGTCGTGAGATGTTAAAAACTGATGTTCAAGAATAAACTGAAATACTATAACACAGTATGCTACAAGCTTAATACGTTGACACTAGCAGCAAAACTTGAGACTACAAGAGATATTTATTAAAATACTGATGATATTTTAAAAAACAATAATGCAAGGCACATATCGGATATCTAATATGCATATCAAATCATGCATCAAAACAAGATATAAATCTTCAGTAACATCATGTATGAGCTTTTAGCAGTTCAATTTACGCAACAATAGAGAACGGCTCACATCTTCTAATGACCATCGTCTAACATGAGAATCTAAGTAAATTTAACAAGTTAATGCTTAATATCATTAAACTTCATTTTTTAGGATTTTCACATACCTTTCTTCCTTCTGGAGATGTATACCAATGACCTGCAGATTGACCACTTGCTTGGACCCGTCTCTTGCTAGCATCCTTTGGCGAACTGGCAGAGCTCCTAGGTTGCACCCAATCCCCAGAAGCACGTGATTGGTTTGCAGGGCTTGATTTATTAGCTTTACCTTTACCTTTTGAGACACTATTCTTCTTAGTGCTATTCCTCTTTGTTGCTTTCTTTCTAGAAGATTCCCCATGGCTAAATGGGGAAACAATTTTGGGATCCACCCAACCTCCAGAAGTATTGAAAGATCCCTCAACAACAAAATTACTTGATTTGTTTTTTCCCCTTGTCGAGCTGTTTACACAAGCATTTTGAACCCCCTGCGTGTTTGAAGCTCTTCCATTGCCAAATTGTCCCCTAAAATAAAAAAGTACACCAAAAACAATATGTAATACAAAACGACAACCATTTTCCTTTTAAATCACTACCAGTAATTAATTAAAAACGAACACGGGCTATGACTTACATGTAATCAATGTGTGAGGCATTAGGTTGTTGATTCACTCCGTTTATGGCACCTAATGGATTGAAATTCCGCAAGCGAGTGTGAACTAACTGCTGAATTCTCGGATCCTCATGGAAAAAATACTTATGAGCAGGATAAACTGGGTCCACAGATTCCCATTGTTGTTGATTCCTTTGACAGCTAGAACTGACCCCAGGATACCTCTCATTGTGACTTTCATTCACATCACCCCGGACTTCCTTGGATTTATCAGAACAAAAGTACTCTTCATACAGCTCATTAAAAGCTGGTGTTGGCACAGAAACATTCTTCAGTGGCGAAAAATCCTTCCAGAGATCCTCGTTTCTATTCTTATCAAAAGATGCTTTCTTGTTCTTTTCTAAATGATTTTTAGGGTAAACTTTATTGGCCCCGACAACATTAACATCTGAATCATCAGAATCGGAATCAATTAGTCGAAACCCAGGAACAGAATCATTCTTCAGGGGCGAAAAATCCTTCCAAAGATCCACATTTCTGTTCTTATCAAAAGATAATCTCTTATCTTGTTTTAAATTGTCGTTAGGGTTGACATTATTGGCGCCACCACCAACATCCACATCGGAATCATCGGAATCAATTAACTGAAACCTACGGAGAGGACTGGTCGTTAACTTCGGAAACATCAAGCCACTCTTCCCTGTTTCTAACCTAGAAGAAGCAGGAACATCATCCGAATGTTCCTTTCTTTTCCCATCTCTGGAAGAATTACTACAATGATGAGGGGTTAAACTTAAAACTCTACTACCATTCAACGAAACTTTTGAGCTGCTACACACAGAACGATTCGATCCCGATGGAAGCGTGGGCACTAATGATAGATATTCCAGCAAAAAAAATAACCAATTTAGAACGAAAAAGAGTATATTGTATTACTTAAAATTGAGAAGCGGAGAGAGAAGAAAAAAAAGGTTTTAGCTGACATTACCTTGATCGGGATCTTCCTGCGAGGAGAACTCCTCGATATCGTCATCCACGTCGGCGTCGAGGGACGGCGAAGGTGGTCCACGGCGGAGGCGTTTGAGAAGGGGGCGCGGCGGGTCGGGTCGGGTGTCGGGTTCGGAGTCGGAGACATGGGCGATCGGAGAAGGAGGTGGATTGACTGGGGAATGCGGGGGCGTGTCGAAACCTAGGGAAAATGAGGGCACTTCGGAATTGGCCATGGAAATTGGAAGGGAAATTGAGAACGAGAGAGAGAAAGAGAAAGGGAATTGAATTTAGATTGAAGTAAATAAGGGTTTGCGGATTCCAATTTGGGGGAAAATGGAGGGAATTGAAATTTCTTGCTGGCGCGAGTGAACATGAAGTGTGGCGAAGATTCTCTTACAATGTCTCTCAACTCTTTCTTTTTCTTCATGTTTAAATTTAGTTATTTTTTTGTCTCTTGGTTTTTATTTACAGTAAGCTCTTTTTATTCACATTTCATTGCATATTTAAGTTATTATGATTACATTTATTTATGTAATCAATTATTTTAATTGCCTAGTTTTAAATAATCTAATTATTTTAACTTGAAATCCTTTTTAATTATCTTAATGTATGTATTAATCATAATGACACTGTATTGATAAAAAAATCGCATATATCTTAGTCTTGGTTATTTTAATTCACATAAATATTGTTTCTTTATTAATGAAAATCAACAAATTCAACTGCATATCAATTGAAATAATCATATAATAATTACAAGTAATTATTTAATTATATTATTGGAGATTACTTTAATTTTATCAATTCAAATATGAATTTTGGCCTCAGTTAATTTAACTAATTTAGTTCAAAATATATGTTGACTGTAGTTAATTAAATTAACATAGTCACATGTTTTCATCTCTGAAGAATAAAATAAGTAGTTATTTTTGAATGGAAATAATTGATTATATATAATAACTCCAGATGGTTAAAATAATTATTAGAAATTGATATTTTCATTCATTCTAATTACGTATTTTACCTTAATTCAAAGTGGTCTTAATTAATTTAATCTCATATATAATCTTAATTATTTGTGAGTCATTTTGTATAATTGCAACAATATTGTTTAAATTTACAGTGCAAACTATTATAAAATGTGGTAAATGTTGCAGAAAAGTATGAAGTTATATTTTTCTGTCCCAGAACCTACTAAAATACAATCTACAACAAATCCTAAGCAACATCAATCAACGATAGAAAATCAAAATCTGCAGTAGATAATGCTATCATCTATACCTTATGACAATACTTTTTTCCCTTCACATTTGTCCTCTGACTAGAATTGATACAAGTACAACACAAGCTTACATGTTCCTCATAATTTTTCTCAAGACCCTACCTAAGGCTAGTAATACAGAATGAGCGTTTTGCCCAGATATCTCAGGGTGTGAAGCATTTGGCACAAGAGTGAAAAGGGTATCTGCTTAAAGCTTAATATGAATGATGAAGAACTGAAATAAGAACTAATACGAGGCAGAAAATGTGCAACAATTCATGACCCCTCAGCACTTTTGAGCAGATTTTCCGTGAGCAGCATATATTTGTACATTCACAATCTAAAATGAACTGCTTTTCGTCAATCATTTGGTTACCAATCTGTGCAATATGCCTATGCCCTTAACTAAATCTTCTGTTTAAGAACATGGCGCAACTGAACCTTCTGGCTTTCCATTCTAGCTTCCAAAAGTCGTGCTTTCAAACTATTCTTCTGTGCACCGCGAGGAATGCATCCTTTCATACCACCCTTATGTGCATGTGGACTTCCCGAATCAGGACTCAACTGGTATAGAAGGTCTTGGGGGCTCAATCCACCTTTACCTGATCCATGATCAGGAGACATTATGACCCCATTAGATAACCTTCCATTAGAAAGCTTCCCATTCATTTCTTCCAGAGAGATTATCTTGTAACTATCCCCGTTGTTTGGATATGACCTCCAAAGCCTTGTTATGGATGATACCTTCTTTGACTGCTTAGTTGGTATAGAGCACACTTCACTTATTTCAGTTATTGGTGTCTCCTCACCAGCAGTTTCTTCCCATTCAAGTACACTTCTCCCTGAGACATTACTGTCTCGATGATTCCTGTTCAAAGATAGGGTACTCCCTTCTGGGGAATAACTCGAGCCTTGATCGTCAACATGGCTCACAGTTTCCCATCCACTTTCATCTCCTTCTACATCCCCGTTATCATCCACAAATACATCAGAACACCTCTGAATGCCATCCTTTGTTATTGCATTGGCTTCAGGACTCACTATGTGAATATTCGAGGCATGACTAGCGGAACTGTGAGAAGCAAGTGGTTCAATCTCCCTCTCATTTGCTTCACCAAAATTTGCTTCTTCAAAAATGGCAAAAATATCATCAGAGTTAGGGGGTTCGTATGAAAATCCCTTGATGTCTTGAATGTTCATCGTAGCTGCAGCCTGTTGAAGTGACTGTGCCTCTCTCAGCTCTGTTGTGATCGGATCTGCACTTCTTGACTTGATAAAACTTTCCAAATCTGCAACAAGTTTATTCATCTGTGAATACTTCTCTTCAAGAGAAACTTTTGCATCTATCAACTTCATTTGAACACGTTCTTCACGCCATACTTCTGCCATTTGTAACATCTTCCTCTCTTCTTCCACTTCTTCCCTATGTTTCATAGATTCCCTCTTCAATGCTTCAACTTCAGCCTTGTCTTCTCCAATTTCCTTGGCAAGCTCATCACACACTTCCTCAATCAATTCTCTGGCCTTCCTTTCCTTCTCATAATCTTGCATGTAGCGCTTTGCAGAGAGTTTGGCATCCGCCAACTCATTTACCAACCTTGAATTGACAATTTCAATCCGCTGGCGATTTTTTCTTTCTCGACTCAACTCTGATTTAATGTCATCAATGTATGCATGGATTTTGTCATGCTCTCTGCTCCTCCATTGCGCCCTTTCCTCACTGACTTTCTTCAGGAAATGTTCAAGCTTCTTTTTGGAGGAGCGGTGTTCAGTCTCAAGCTCCTGAATTCGTGCTCGAGCCTGCTCTAGTTCAGCTCCGAGAGCAGATACCACAGATACTGCACTTGCCTTTTGGTCAAGAAGTTTCATGTGCCTGTAGATATGATGTGCCTCTTCATCTGATGTTTTTAAACATAAAGGATCCCATTTTGTTGCACCCTCCCTTTCAGTGTTGGAAAACCGGAAAGGTTCAGGCTGAATAGCACAAAGTAGGTTTAATATTAGCACCTTCATCGTTTGCACTTTCACTTTAATAAGTAAAAGTACACTTTGAAACTCATTGCTCATTCAGAATGTAGAGGCTAATTACACCGAGTATGTCTACATGAAAAAATTGTTGTCTAAGTCATTCCTATGCAGATCTATACTTCTATACATAGCATGGATCAATGCAATAATCAGCCTTATTTGTTAATTCCCAAGTTGCCATCAAATAAGCCATTTTTCTATAAAGCAGGTACAGGGTCCAGTTTTAACTTGAGTTATTACATGTATATGACATTCACTCAATAATCTTCTAGAAATTAGAAAATTCATACCTCACAGAAGTGTCCATTCTTTGCCCCAAATATGGAACGGGGACTTTGCAATGGATTCTTCTTCAGATCAGATTCATGGATCATGCCATTGGGATGACCAAGGAACCGGTGCCGTGCGTGGCCATTTCCATGCTGCAGATAAGTGACATCACATCAGTAATGAGACAATAATAAAGATGGAAGACAATCACTTCTCTAATTCAACTGGAATGCACAGATAACAAATAACCCAATATCGTATACAATGAATATCCAATTAAAGTCCAAACTTACTTTCAAACAAGCATAAAAGAATACGACTTTGTAAAACCAATAATATTAACACGTCAGAAACAGCATTTTGTTTCTCACGTTCTGTCAAACAAGACACAATATTAATGCAATCTGGATGGGTATGATTTAATCAAGCAAGAACGGACAAAGAATCAATCCTGCCACCAAGCACACTTTTGCGTTCGGGAAATAAATCTTAAAACAACTACAACAGAACTTCAACTATTTACACTGACAAACCCGACTCAAAATCAATTCTCCGATAATTACAAAAACTGATGATGAGGTTTCCACTGGTACCACACCGAAGAGCAAACAAAAAACAAAACATTTGAAGCCTCAAAAGACAGTTGTTTTTGCTTTCATAGAAAGCCTAATCCATAACTCTAAACACCAAAACAGGAAACTGGACAATAATGACGACGAAACAAAGATAGAATCTGAAAACCCACCATTCACAATCAACCAACAGCAAAATCATCATACAAAAATACTCCCAAACAATAAACTATAATTCTTTTCCCTCCACGAGGGAGGGCCTACCATACAGTAGATAGAATAACCTAGTAGCCTATTGCTGCAAAATCAATTTTAAATCAGAAACCGCAAAAGAATCCAAGATGAAACAAAACTCACACGGGAACAAAGAAAAACAAGGGATCTCAACACAAACAAGAGAGAAACTAAGAACGAAAGGGTCATCGACGGAGATCCCACATTGACCGTTACATGAAAAATATAGTGTACAAACGAGGGAAACAATAGTTTTTGCCGTTAAGTAAGTCTTAGTATAGAAACTCAAGTTCTACCTTATTTTCCAACCCCTTCCAGCCATCACCCGAGACAGTCTCCGGCAGATGCAACCGCCAAAGCCCGGCCGCCAGTCTCCGCGCCGACACGGCCACCTCCGTTTGCTTTTTGGCGCTTCGGGACGTTCTCCGACGAGACCCCGAGAAAGAAGACTTCTGGTCCTCTTCGAGTGGATCCTCATGGATCTTCCACTTCAACAGAGGGGTTTCAGGTCTGCTCCGTTTGCCACCGTGTCTCCTCAACCGTGTCCCCGGAGTTCTCGGTTTCCGCCGCTGGAAAGGCCGCGCCGGTTCAAGATCCCAGTCCGGCGAAGGGTTGCTCACGCCCCTGGAACCAATGCTCGCCGGGAAAGTCGCCTTGCCGGAATACTTCATCGTCGCCGGCGAGTCTCAGCCATCAGCGTTACCTACTAAATAAATGCTAATACTCGCCGCCTTGCGAAAATGAAACAATGACTGCCCCAAAAAGATAAAATAAAAACAGTGAGAGAGAGAGAGAGATAAAATCTGTGTGTTGTTGAAGTAATGAAGTTCGTGAAGTGTTTGTATGAGAGAGAGAGAGAGAGAGAGAGAGAGAGAGAGAGAGAGAGAGAGAGAGAGAGAGAGAGAGAGAGAGAGAGAGAGAGAGAGAGAGAAAGAGAGAGCACACGAGGAAAGTACAGAAGAGAGAGAGAGTTTCACTGTTTCAGAGATTTTGCTGAGAAAAGGACGAACGGACACAGTGATAATACAAATACATATACGGGTGAGGTGTATGTCGGGCCGTATGTTTATACGGTCAACGTATTTATTATCACGATGATTCCACGCGCGTGAAATCTTTATACGGTGTCGTTTGGCCCTACTTTGATTTATAAGCTGCTATGCTTGTTATTGTTGCTGGTGGAAGAGACGTTGTGATTTGAATGATCATGGTGGGTGGGGGTTTATTTTTTATTTTTTATTTTTTTATTTCTTATTTTTATTCTGTTTTTAAGAAAAATCACGTTCAACTTATTCATTTATATCTGGAAATCAATGGGTTCTTTTTTAAAATTTTAACTTTATATTGCTTTAAAAAATAATTGTATTAAACACTCGATAAAACTTGATTTTACCGTTTTTTTAGACAATTTTCTGATTTAATTGTGTATTTCTTTTAATCTTGTGTCACTTGATCATTATTATACACAGCATTAAGAAAACTAGAAAATTCAAAATCACAAAGGTCAAAGTCTTCAAAATAATATAACAACAATAAAATCTTTTAACTACCACGAATAATCGTATTAAATACCGATGATAATAATATCAGATGAAATCTCACTTACTTAATTTATTAGAAGAATAAAAATGAATAAAGGAACAGTACGATAAAAAAAATTCAGTAGTACTGTAACAGATATAATTAACGAAGAAATCAAGCATTTATATAAACATCCTTAATTACGGTCAATTCAGAAAAAAAAATATAATTTCTTACCAGGAATCAGTGAAATTAAAAGCAACAAATAGAAATTTTTAAACAACAAACCGTACTGCATTGATTATTTTTTTTTTCTGCAATATTGAAAATCGAACTATAAAAGAATGTTGTCGTTATCACTAAAAAGTATGAATAAAAGAATGGTAAATTAAGTAAACCTTTAATTTACTTTCTTTGATAAATATTTAAACTAAAAAAAAATAGTACGCTATAAATTATGCCACTTAAAAGTACGACGATTTAAACTATATATAATAATATAATTTAAATTCAAGAATTAATGTGACAAATGTTAGATTCTGGATAATAACATCTTTAAAATAGTTTATGCAAACTTTTTAATTGCAAACGTCTCATTGTGAAATAATTGCGAAACCGAAAAAAATAAAAAGTTTTCAGACCTAATTGTTGGAGCATTAGGGTACAATTTGGCATGGCGTGATGAGCTGAAACCAAAGCTCGGTACGCGCGAGAAACGGAGTGTGTAGTACACGCGCTGCCTTGGTTTTTCCGAAAAGGTGGTGGCGTCACTGTCTCATCTATTTGTTGCTTCCACACTCCGTTCACTCTACCTAAAAAGGCATCCGAGGGAGACTCCACGTGGCGATCTCACAAGCTGCCACGTTGACAAACACAAAACGTGCGTTCCATACTAAAATATGCACCCACATGGGTTCAAATTATTGGTTATTTTAATAACCAAAATAACGTAATTAATTAAAACTTCATTTTCATGACTACGATAACTTCAATGTAGAGAACTAGATCTATCTGGATAACGTAATAAAATTCTTAGACCATGATTATCTAACTTTATTTTTTGTTTTGAGTATCAAAATTAAATAGAAATTAATGTCTAGATTAAAGATAATTTAATACATATTTTTTATATGTTATATTGATTACAACAAGTTATAATTATTAAAGATAATTTAAATATTTTTTAAAGTTAAATATATGTAGTCTTTAAAATTTGAGACAAAATTTGAATAATTAAGATGTAGGATAAATAGAAGAAAAATGTTTAACAAAAATACATAATGAAAATTTGAATTTTGGAAGGAAGAATGAGATAAAAAGTGATAGATTTGAGAGAATCTAAAGAGAGATGTTCTAGTAATGGGGTAGTCCCTAAAATGTGGGGCACTACCCTCGTGCTTATTTACTATTTCATTTTCGACTTTTATATTTGGAATTTTGTTTAAATTTAAATATGATTTTTGTGACCAGGTTAATTTATAAATATTTTTGACTAATTTTTTATTTTTATAATGAGTAATATGACATAGGAAACAGGTTGAAGAAACTCCTAGAATACTTCACGTTAGACACGGCCATCATAATTAGGAAAAGGTTATCTCAGACACAATTATAACAAGTTCTAGACTTTTTATTTTTTTTATTTTCAATTTTTTTAGTAAATTTAAAAATGAAACCTACTGGTGGCAAGTTTGGAGACAAATTTAAAATATTGGTTTTAGTTGAAAATGGTATTTGAATTTAAAATATTGGTTTTAGTTGAAAATGGTATTTGAAATGAATGTACTGAATAATAATTTAAATGTGGTGTATAAGTTTATGAATATTTTATACGAATTTGGATTTTTGGTTGCGTTTTTTTTATTGTGCTTTCAAAATATTAAAATTTAAAAATATATTAAAAAAATATTTAAATTCAGTAAAAAATTCAGTAAAAAATATTTCAAAATGTTTAACAGACCATAACATCAACAAAATTCAGTAAAAAAATTGAATTTTATTTTATACTTTAACTTGGATAAAGATCCTGCATGCATAAGTTATATATGTGTATCATTTGGTCATTTAACTCCCATAAGTTTAATACTTTCTAAAATACGTATAATTTGCATGCATTGCATTTTTAAGAAGCAAATACGTTTTAGTCTTATTATTATTATAATGTTATTAACATTGTTAAATTTTTCCTCTTTTATGATGTAAATAAGATTATTTACACTTAAATGAAATTGACCACCCAACATTTAAGATATTTTTCTTTTTCAATGTCATTACAAGTCATAGATTTGAGTTTTAACATTTGATATCTAATATTGTTGTAAGATATGACACGTACACAAAATCAAAGTATACCATCTAAAAAATCAATATTTTACGTATCATATAAATTAGAAAGAAAAATACTGACAATATATGATAACCCCTTTACCCAACTTGCATAGCTATATATCTCGAATCTTATCAATATTATTTATATAGTTTTGATATCATTAATAATACATACTTGATTTCATCATTCCTTTATTGACTTAAAAAGGTTCCATTATTAGTCTACTTTTGTTATTTTCACATCATAGTATTTAACTTTCTGACGTCTTTTTAGTTCACACAGAATAAAAGATAGCTGTATAACGATGACGATTACGTGCAAGAATACATGTTTTTGTCTATTTTTTTTATAATAAAATATTAAAAACAAAAATTAGTGAATTGATGTAAATACCATGGTTGAACAGTTATCTTTTAAAACATATAATCTGAGTCTTAAATTATTATATTCTTATTTTATTATGAAAATAAAGAATATGATGAAAATGCAGTGTGCAGTATATGTTGTCTGCATGCATGGAAAATTGGAAATGACAAGAGGGCACGTTCAGTGGGGACTTCATGTCCTTATATATTGCAATCATAATATTCTTTTCGTTACAAACTGGGATTGTAATGATAAATATAAGAAAATGAATAAAAAAAATACGATAACAATCAACCTCAAGAAAAATAATACAAAGTATTTTATAATTTGTTGTACAAGAATAATATTGATGACTGATATATAATTTAAAGAAAATTGCTGACAGTAGTATTTTTTTTCAGCTCAGTAATTGTCAAAGTGTGTTTAGTATTCTTCAGTACATGTTTTTCATATAAGCAGACAAAAAATGAAACTTCTATACATTTTCTTCTTTCTGTATCACCTTTTGTTCAGTTTAAAGAAAAACAACCTGATAAAACTGATACGTTAAATATAATTAGATGTCATAAAATGTGGTCGAACTAACTGAATGTGTGAACTAAAAATTGGACTTTCATCATGCTAGAGTTTTATTTTAGAAGTATATGGATTGAATTTAAGATTTAACCTTTTTCACATCGAGGAGATAGGTTGGTTTGTTGTTATCAAAATTAGAAAATTATACCAACAAAAAACTTTCTTCCTTTATTTGTTTCAGAAATAAAGTTTCATTGAGTAGTGGAAAAGCAGCACATGTGACAGTGAAAGAAAGGAATGGTTGTGCTGAATTTAATGGAAATGCAAGGTGATGACAGTACCTCCTCTTCTGCCCCCCACTTTCTCGTTTAATGTTTTGCTTTCTTTTTGTTTTCTAGCTCTGCTTCTTCATCTAAGAGATCAAAATTACAGAGAATATAACAAGTTATGTGATACTGCTGCATCTGCATGTGCATCAATAATTAATTACAATTGAACAAGATATTTTGTTAGGTCAGTTTTATGACCTACCCTATATGTTTCCTGCAGTTTCTAGTTTCTAGACCACTAAAACAATAGGACACATTTAACACTATTCCCTAACCTTCCTCCACAGTACACTTTTCCTTTCTTTTTCATAACATCACTTCCTAAGGTATCATAGGAATAAATAATTAAAACTACTTCGTTCAACAAAGACTACTTTAGTAATTTCTGTAGCTCAAGAAAGAAATCAATGTCTAGCTACAATGCAGGGATAGCTTCAAGTTATATTAGGACACCCTAAAATACAATACTTCAAAAGCAAAATTATTTCATATATAACGGACAATATACAGCTCTACAACAGAATCTATGGCCATGTCCATCTTCAACCTTCAACATGCACAAGCCTTGATGTATTACTTGCTAAAAAAAGTTACAAAAAATTATGGACTTTCAGCATCTGAAGAACCGGTGTCGTTGATCTTTGGTGGTGATTCCCTCTTTAACAATTAACCATAGCATCGGATTGGATCATTGCAACCTTTAGCAGCAGATTGCCCAAAACCAAACCGACCCCCTTTCTCAAGGTACTGTTGGTGGTACTCCTCTGCTCTGTAGAACTTCTTGGCAGGAAGAATCTCAGTAACAATCGTCCTGTTCAACTGCTTCTGCTGTTGTTCCAACGATTCCCTGGCAGCCTTCTCTTGCTCTTCCGTGTAGTAGTATATTCCAGATCTGTACTGTGTTCCCACATCATTCCCCTGCCACAGAGGACAAGATCAAATAAAAAAATTGTAAGTAAGTGCTCAAGAACTAGAATGTTCAATTCATGTGTGTGCACCTGCATATCATTAGAATGCATGGATTTGGATGAAAGAGTGAATTCAAGAAACAAAAGTATGCATGCACATTGAAATGGAAGATTTGAAAATAAATAAAATATATTGAAAAAAGAGAACAGAAGATTTGAAAATAAACTTCTCCAATCCGTCCATTTCACACCCTTGGAATAAACATCCGCAAAGAGCAAATAGAAGGTTACAATTGCCTAAACAACTATTACAAAGAGACCCCTGGAATTTTATTTGACCCATATTAGAACAGAATTTACAAAACAAGACTCAACTAGATAGCAAAATACAAACGTATCTGTTAAATACTGGCAAGTGCAACAAAGGGAGGAAAACCAAAATTACTGTAGACAAATCAACCATGGAATCAGAAAAGTGTTGGGAAAACATTTTCATTGGCGATACAAAGTCCACACTTATTCAAATCGGCAAAGTCTAGATATATCAATCAGAAACCAGTTTGACTACCTCAATTTAACATGACATGGTTAATAACACAAACCAAAAACTTTATATATACCTGTCTATTCAGAGTAGTAGGATCATGTCTAGCCCAGAACAAATCAAGCAGAGACTCATAGCTACAACTTTTGGGATCGTATTGAACTCTTACAACCTCTGAGTGGTTTGTGGACCCCGAACACACATCTTCATAGATTGGATTATGCACAAGCCCCTGGGTGTAACCAACCTCTGTCTTGGTCACCCCAGGCATCCTTTGGAAGGCCAACTCAACACCCCAAAAACAGCCAGCACCAAACTGCGCAAACTGCTGGCCTGGTGCTGGTATGTCATCATCTGGACCCTGAGGAATGGATGAATCCAAGTTCTCTGGTGCCCTTGCGCTGCCAAATCCAAGTTTGTTCAATAGGTTCATGGAGGGCTTGTTCACAGCAATGCTAGGACGAGTTTGGGAAAATAAGCCAGAACGCTTGACAGAAAACCTAGAAAGTGAGGGCAGGAACTTGGTTTTGGAAGGACCGGAGAGGGAAGAAGAAACAAACACTGAAAGGGAATTGGACGTGGTGGTATAGCTGCTGCTGATTGCTGCTAAGCATTTTAGTAACATGAGAATTCTTTTCTAGAATAAATAACCAATTAAAAAATGCGTTTGTATATATGAAAGAAACAAAAGAGCCACCAAATCATGATGATGCCAAAACTGAAGTTACAAATTTCAACAAATAATCAAAAGCTTAAAACTTCTTAATCTTGAATGACTTATGTTGATCCATATGGGGGTTATTTTATTACTATAGCACAAATTTTATATAGGAAGGAACAGGGAAAATATAGTGGATACCTTTGACTTGAACAAATATTTTCTGCTTTCTTTTGAATTCTTACCCATTATTACAAAAATATCATCAAATACTGTGCTAGGACCAAATATAATTTGTTGAGCATTGAACATGCAAGATTTTTATAATTATGAAAATAAAAATTGAAGGCAGAAAACATTTTCTCAAGACTCAAACCAAACAAACTAAGACTCCCACCAATATATGTTTTAGTCCTAATCTTATATACATATTTTTATTATATCATCTGTATGTACGCGAATGACACCAAGAATGGACCACAAACTCCACAAACTGCAGACTCATATACAACTGTGCCTACTGTTCAACATTGATTTAACACTTGAAATTGCCACTTTATTTTATTCAAATTAAAAAATTAGCTGAAGTTTTTTCTTTCATGCATGTAGATAAAAACAAGTCTTTGTTACAAAATAAAGAAGTTATTTATGGTTTAACTATTACCACTAACTTGGGGGAAGATAAAATGATATACATAGTACTATTATAAGCTTATCATTTCATAGAATTTTCCGTCAGGCTAGCTGCGCAACAAATGGAAATTCGCATCGGGTCAAACATTGTGATAACAAATAAATATTATATCTTCTTCATGCTCCAATGCTTCACAGAAATTGGGAATTGCAACAGAATCACTTACAACACAGTAAAACAAAACCACACTCACATGGCCCAGAATTTTTAATAGAATTGGGAACATGAATATGAAGGAAATATGCCCACCAAATAGTAAATGAAATGAAATCCAATATCAACTCATACCTGCTCCACAAATTCTCATCTTCAACCCTTCAACAAATTACTCGAATCAATCTCCAAACAATAACAATAAGAAAGATAAAGACAACTTTTTTAACACTAAAAAGAAAAATTGAACAGAAATAAAAAGAACCCACAATCCCCTTTTTACTTCAAGATTAAAGGGAAGAGGGTAATGGGAGAGATGATTTTGAAAAACAAGAGAGAATAAGTAACTGGAGAATGGAAAACTAAAAGTAAAAAATAAAAAAGGAAAAAAAAACGTACCCAAATGAGAGCAGAAGAGAGGAATCGAAAGCTGGTTGATGATGGAGAAGGAAGATGAGGATTTAATCACTGCATAAAGAACGAGTCTTGACGCTGAACTACTATGGTTTCTCTCTCTCTCTCTCCTGGCATTAATGGTAAAAAGACTTAAAAACCCCTCCTCAACTTAACGCAAAGAACGGCTTAACCCTTTAAAGGGTAAAGGATAAGCATGTCATTTCAATGTCAAAATCACATTAAAATCCCTTCGCGTAGCGTCTAGAATATTACAGAAATTAGTGCATGTAAGGGCTACACGTCATGAAATATCGTTCATATATTTTTGTTCACGTTTAAAGTAAAAATTTGAATAAAATTATATATAAAGCGAGAAATTTAAATATATTTACTTTCTATTAAATTAATTAAAATACATTGTATATTAATAATTGTTTTCTGTTATAAAATAAAGGTAATAAGAGAGACAAAGGAGAGGAAGAATAGAGAATGAGAGAGTAGGGAGCAACTTCTGGTTTTATGTGTGTCTCATTACTGATAGGACGAGTCCTATTTATAGGTACAAT
>Ga0209589_1005073_pt1 | contig 22504 bp, 10 predicted proteins | sample CowpeawhiteBW_FD_187525 | JGI IMG/M metagenome (GOLD analysis project Ga0209589, IMG submission 187525) | Root nodule microbial communities of legume samples collected from California USA - Cow pea white BW (SPAdes) (version 2) | ecosystem: Host-associated > Plants > Roots > Nodule | place: USA...
ATTTATTATTACTAATAATATTATTATTATTAGTTTTAATGATATTATTATTAATAAAATTATTATTATTACTATTATTATTATTATTATTTACGGTTATTAGTACTGTACTTATCATAAATAATATTAGTATTATTACTATTATTTCAATTTTGACACAAGATTATACTTTAATTACTTAAATTTTTATTATTTGGATTGTAGTATTTAGATACACATTTTACTTTTATATATTACAAGATTATATTTTAATTACTTGCATTTTTATTTGCTTTGTTGTTTGTTTGACTTTACATCTCAATAATTAGTTGAATCCAAAAAAGTAGTTACTAAAATTAGTAAAATAATAAACCTAAAATGTAGTTTTTTTATTATAAATAATCATTTAAATTTGAAAAATAATAAGTAGTATTAGTATTAATATTAATATAATAATAATAATTATTATTATTATTTGAATTTTTTTTAAATAATATTAGTGTTATTATTATTATATTAATATCAATCTTAGTGTTATTATTTGAATCGTAGTATTTAGATACACATTTTACTTTTATCTACTACGAATTATATATTAATTACTTTTTCTAATGTTTTTTCTTTATTTTCAAAATTTTGTTTTTTATTTAAGACAAACATTTTTTTGAAATGTATTTTTATAATTTTATTAATGAATCCAAATTTTGATATTAAAATATTATCATATATTTATCAAAATATTCATATATATATATATATATATATATATACTTTTTAATGAATAAATTTCATATATATAATTTAATAATCAAATTATCCGAGAAAAACAAACTCAAATTAAGAAAAAAATATTACTTATGCAAAAATAAAATAAAAATGCAAAAAAAAAATTAAAAAAGAAATAATTAAAAATTATAATTTCAATTTTAATTCATTACAAAATTATTTCAAAAATCTCAAAGAAATAAAAAAATTGTTTATATAAAAATTTAAAAGCATTCAAAATAAAAAAAGGAGGATATTTATATAAAATTTTAAAAAAACCTAAAAAAATGAAAAAAGTTGAACATGTCAAGTACAACTTGTTTATGCAATTTTCTTATACAGGCATTGCTTATCAAACTTACGTCATCTGGCTTTTTTAAAATTTGAGTAAAGTAAAAGATCTATCACAATTATTTGTCTTTACAAAATTGACATTCCATGTTTAAAAAAATGTTGTTTTGATGGAGTGGTTTTTAGTGTCCCAACCATACCACGAAACTAGTATGTATACACGTAGCAAGGTCGCTTATCTTGTGCTGAGACACTACTCAGTACATAATAAGCGGCACCAATGTCACAAAGTCGCTTATTCTGTGCTGAGACACTACTCAGTACACAGTAAGTGGCACCAACGTCACAAAATCGCTTACTCTGTACTGAGACACTACTCAGTACACAGTAAGCGACACCAACGTCACAAAGCTGCTTACTTTGTGTTGAGACACCATTCAGTACACAGTAAGCGACACCAACGTCACAAAGCTGCTTACTTTGTGTTGAGACACCATTCAGTACACATTAAGTGGAATGTCACCAAGGTCGCTTATCTTGTGCTGAACTGTGATGCTCCAACACGGTGCTTGGATGACGCTTCTCGCTCCTGAAGCGGACATGGAGGCGGAGGCGCGATGGACACTTGCACGACGCTGTGTCGGGAGCTTCTCCATGGATCAGACACGACCAGCTCTGCGACATGTGCGAGAGGACACCTCCATTTGTTTGGAGGCACGACAAGAAAAATAAAATCAATAAGAACAAAATTATTCTATAAATTAGAGTAATATGAGATGCTATAATCACAAGTAACAAAAATAGAAGAAAGAATCGAGATTGGGAGCTCTTGGGTTAAGAGGAAATACAATTGAGAAACTTGTTAGCAATTGCAAAACAAAGAGAAGTTGTTACTTTGCAGTTGTAGAACCAAGGGAAGGAGAAAGAAAGTCTAGAAAAGATTCTGAAAAGGTAACTTTATAAACTTTCTTTTTTATAATTTAAATAAATATCCTTCATAGTTTTTTTTATATGTAAAAATAATTTATCATAGTTTTTTTATACAGTGTATATTTGTATATGTGAACAATTTTTTTTGTTAATGTTGTTAGTATTTATTAAATAATGTTTTATTGTATTTTATAATTTATTTATTATATTAAATTTAAAATTATGTAATTTAATTGTATAATTTCACTTTAAATGGAACAATATATCTATTGTTGAAATTTTATTAGATCAAATTAACTAGAGAAAAATAACATTTTTTATGTTTTCAAGTTTTTTATTGCTATATTTTTATTATTTAAAACACCTTTATATAATGTTAAGATATAAATTCAAATGAAAAAAACAAGTTTAAAGTAAAACCGAAACAAATCTACATAGAGTGAATAATTTATTTTATATTTAAATTTTTATTTTTTATTTGAATTATATCTTTTTATTTTTTTTAATATTTGTCCCATTTAAAATAAAAATATTAGTTTTTTATTTTTATAATTAATATTTGTCCCATTTGAATTATATAATTTCTTTTTAATTTGTGATATTATTTTTTTTATACCCAAATAAATTAATTTAATAGAAAATTTATTTTATTATAGAAAATTAAGATGGGTATACCTGTAACATCCCATTTAATAGTTTTTCACACTATCAAACAGAACATTATAACATGATCAAACACAATAGATAGTAGGGATAACAGTTATATATACATAGTATATAAATCTGGTACAGTCATCCAAAATTTTGCCATAAGAAAATCCTGGAAGGCAAGAGTAGATGCATAAAAGGCCTAAACTACTCATCAAGTTAGGACTCCACAAAATCTGGCCCAAAACTACTACAATAGTGAGTAAGGGTCAATTCCTGCTCTGAAGGGGGGCATCATCATCTGGATTAGGCTCTGGTCACACCAACAATAGGCGATCATAGCAAAGGAGAGCACACAAGGACAAACAACATAAACAAAAAAGGTAAGCTAACTGAAAAGGAAAAAAATAATGCAAAACATAACATACATCATTCATAACACACAATTCAATAATTAAAATTCTAGACTCGATATCCGGATTGTGTAAGCGACATTGGAGCTCTTGGTGGCTTGCACCTGTAACGGTTCCCAGACTCTGCAGAGTCTGGACACAAGGAGTTATCACCCGACCGTTCCCAGGGTAAGTCCCCTTCGCGTCTAGGACTGGATCAAGTCAAAAGACTAGGACCTCCTGCTACTCCTCATGACATAATCCATTCTACTCTATCTGAGCGTGAATGATTATTGGAGTTTCAGGATACCAACCAATATGGATTCCACACGTCCTTACACACTAACAATTCACATGAATTTCCCTTGAAATTCCATTCCAACCACCACTCTATATACTCATACTCTTCTAGTTTCATCACACGATACATTAATAATGATCTATCAAGTAAGAACTTCCTTGCACAGAATCACATTAAAACATATCATTTTTTGCTCTAAAACAGAAGCTGAGGTGCTTCACTGTAGTGACTCTCACTTAAGCTAGACAATCTAGCCCAGGCGAGAAGCCAATCTCGCTTAGGCGAGTCTATCTCGCCTAGGCGAGGCTCGAACAGTGGCAAAGATTAAAAACTGGGCGAACTCTCGCTCAAGCTAAACTTGCTTGCTTAGACGAGAGTGTCTCTCGCTTAAGCGACTCCAACTCGCCTAGGCGAGACTTCGCTCAGTATCAGGGGTGAGTCTTTTTGATAGTCTCGCTTAGGCGAGAACCACCCGCCTAGGCAAAAATACCAGATCATCCCACTGTTTTCACATGCAAGAACACTTATTTCAGGACAACAATGATCATACAATCACACATGCATTTTTAGCAATCAATTCAGGACACCAACATCATACAAAACATAATTCACGGCTTAAATGAAAATAATTTCGGTTAGCTTCCCTTCCCTTTTTAAAATCACCACAAGCAAGACTCTATCACAAGGGCACCTCAATTCCTCAACATAAGGGGCTCAAAATCATAAACTCAGAGTGAGTACAAGACCCTAATTTGGTTTTGGTAAGCATTGAACTCCAGAAATTCCAAAATTGGAGAGAATTGAGGAAAATCGAATTTGACTTACCGGAATGGGAAGATGACTCAGCTAGAGGAGGAGTTCTTCTCCTGGTTCCGGGTTCAGCAGCTGTAACAGAGGGGAGGAGTGATTAGAAAAAGGGGGAAAATTGAGCTCTGTTTTAGAGAGAAAGTTGTGCAGTTGGTTCAGAGGGAAGGAAGACAGTGAAGAGTGGAGTGTGGTTCTGTGATATTTGTTGGGGAAGAAGAGAGTGTATAGAGAGGGGAGAGATAGTGGGTCCTCACAATACCTAGTCATGCCATCAAGAAAGAAGATGAAACAAACCCTTTATGGAGATATGTTACAAAGTTAAGAAAAGCTCTTGGTGATGGAAATAATATGATTAAATGCAGTTTGTGTGATTTACACTCGAGTAAGATCTCATTTGCTAAAAATTACGGGAGCAAGAGTTAGAATTTTTCCAAATGTGACTACATCAAACCTTGTGGACTTTAGAAGATTGGACAATGAAGCAGCATTGAAAATAGAAAATCCAAAGCTAGAGATAGCGGTGTTAATCCAAAACACAAAGGTCCTTTAGAAGCTTCTTTCAATATCCAAGCTAGAGATACTCTTGATTATGAAATTGTAAGGATGTTTTATTCTTCAGGACTACCATTTCATCTAACAAAAAATTCTCACTACAGGAGTGCATTTTCTTATGCTGCCAATACTTCTAATCTTAGTGGATATGTACGACCAACATATAATAAATGGATAGGTCCTTTACTTGCAAAAGAAAGAAGTCACGTAGAAAATCTTCTGCAACCTATAAGAGATTCATGGAATGATAAAGGTGTGACAATTGTTAGTGATGGGTGGACTGATCCTCAAAGAAGACCACTTATAAATTTTATGGTTGTCAATAAGAGTGGTCCATTGTTTTTTAGGTCAATAGATGGATCTAGTGAGATAAAGGACAAAGATTTTATTGCTAAACACATGAGAGATGTAATTATGGAGGTTGGACCAAAAAATGTGGTACAAATTATAACTGATAATGCATCTGTATCTAAGGCAACATGTATGCTTATAGAAGCAGAATTTCCTTCAATCTACTGGACTCCTTGTGTAGTGCATACATTGAATCTTGCATTAAAAAATATTTGTGCAGCAAAAAATTGTGAAAGAAATAATGATACTTATAAAGAATGTTTTTGGATCACATAAATTGCTGATGATGCTACATTTATAAAACTTTATTGTGGGGCACTCTATGAGATTATCAATGTTCAATACCTTAAACTCATTCAAGTTGCTTTTTGTTGCTTCAACAAGATATGCTTCAACCATTATCAAAATTAAAAAAAAAGTTACAAAAAATTACAAAAATTACAAAAAAATTAAAAAAAATCACAAAATGACATGTGGTGGTTATTGTTCACATCCGTTAACTATTTTAACAGTTTTAGCGAAAAGGACCAAGTTGAAAAAAATTTACCAATACTAGGACCAAATTGAAAAAAAAAATCAAAAGTAGGACCACATTGAAAAAACCGAACGAAAACTAGGACCAAACTGCTATTTAAGCCTTTTTTTTATTATGAAATATAATTATTAGATTTTAATATGTATATTATCGTGTATGCGTCTTATACTTTTTCAATTTTGCCGTATCTCCGTATCCATGTCTGTGTTGTGTCTGTATCTGTATCCGTGTCTGGGCATCATAGGTGCTGAGAGACCCCTCAGTACATAGTAAGCGGACACCAACAACCTCTAAAGTCGCTTACCCCTTAATGCACAATAAGAAGCCCCAAGCACCCTACCCTAACGACTAGACATGTCAAAGTGAGCCAACCCGGCTCACACGGGTTGGCTCACCACGGGTCGGGTTGGAAATTGCTGAGCTTAACCCGGCTCACTTTCTGGTAAGCCAGAAATTTTCCAACCCGGCTCAACCCACCACGGCTTGGTGGGTTAAGTGGGTTGACTCACTAACCCGTATAAAAATTTTAAAAAAAATATTTTTTTAAAAAAAAAATCATATTTGTAATTTTTTTTCTTCTCTTTTTTTATCTATTGTTGAATACTGCCTATAAAAAAATTGGTGATTTATGAGATGGATGTTATGCACCACAAACAAACAAAAATATACAAAATAGTAAGTCCCATGGCAAAATGAGTTAATAACAAACACAATGTTTGAAATTTTATGTGCTTCATGTGGACCTAATCATCTACAATCTTATACAATCTGATTGGAGAAGCCATGATCATCCTGTTACAAAAAAACTAACTCCTTCACTCTATTTCTTCAAGTTCCATATTCCATAACATGAAGCTTTCCAAAATGATTATGCCCCTGCTTATAAAAGAAACCAAATAATAGAGATTTTGGCCCAAGTAATAAAAAACACATGCATAATGATGATAATAAAAACAAAAAATCTGAAAAATATAATGTGATTTACTACACTCAAGATTTACTGCACTCAAAGTTCACATCCCTAAAGTTCACATCCTTACTTTATCGCTGCAATCAAATAACACTTTATGAATCTATCTTCATCATACATTGTCTTAAACTATTATAGCTTCATCCAAATAACCCAATAATTTGGTGGAACTTACATAAAACTGTCAGTATATAGTTCCCACTTACGATGTCTGAATGGCAAAACCTAACAATTTCATGTGTATAGCCAATCACGAATGATTCTACAGTAAGAAAATCTCAAACTTACCAGTAATTCAAGCTTAAATTAAACATTCTCATCAATAAAAAAACTACATAAAAAGTTCACAACCACCAAAACTTGAAAAAAGAAATAGAAAAAGTGAGACATGCCTATCTTCTCTACCAATTGAAAGAGGTTTCTCTCAGTATTATAGCCTCGCCGGGTATTAACAGTGCCTTTCTCTATGTCAAGTTAGGATCCTCTCCACCTTTGTCCTGCAAGATTGACTACATTATTAGTCAAAAAAATATAGTATAGACTAGTAAAAAAAATATAGTACAATGTCATGGCCAAAGGCATCGAATTCAAACCAGGACGCGCAGTAATGAAGACCATAATGCAATTTATGAAAAAATAATGGAGGAAGAAAACATTAGAAACCCACTTGTAATCCAGGAGAAAAGCTATTGTTGCAATTAACCAAGGAGAGCACGCACGCCTCAGACCAACATCAAACACCACGGAATGGGCACCAATGTCCACCACCGTTGCCACTGAACCACCATCATTGTCGAGATTACTGAACGACCACCATGGAGTGGGCACCAACGTCCACCGCAGATTATTGAACGCACCACCGAACGTCCACCGCAGACGACGCAATACCGAGTGAGAGTGGCTAGGCACAGGAGCAGCACGAGCAAAAGAAGCGTCGGCTCGACCACCACCGAACGGCCGGTACCAACGACGACCACCGTTGCCAAAGAACGACCGACGACCACCACCTCTGGGCACCACCGCAACCAACACGAGTGAGAGGGAAGGGAAGTGCGAGTGGGTCGAAAATGAAAATGAGAAGAGAATTAGGTTAGGGATTGCGTTTTCTCTTGACTCGACCACCACCGAACGGCCGCCACCAACGTCGACCACCGCCGCCAAAGAACGACCAACGACCACCACCTGTGGGCACCACCGCGACGGACACGATTGAGAGGGAATGGAACTGCGCTGCGTGGGTCGAAATTGAAAATGAGAAGAGGACTAGGTTGGTTGGGGATTGTGTTTTTCCTCAGCTCGACCACCACCGAACGGCCGACCCAACGTCGACCACCACCGAACGGCCGACCCAACGTCGACCACCACCGCCAAAGAACCACCGACGACCACCACCTATGGCACCATCGCGACAGGGAGAGGGAAGGGGAAAGGGAAAGGGAACTGCGCTACGTTGAGTGAAAAATGAGAAGTTAGGGATTGTCTAACTTTTTTTCAGATTCTGAAATATCAATTTTAAATAATTAATTTTATTAAATTAGGTTTTTTTAAATATAGGTGGGTTGGTGGGTCAGCTCACCATAACCCGGCTCGAACCCGCATAGCCCGTGAGTTAAGTGAGCTCAACCCGTTTTGACCCATTATCATAAAAAAAAAAAATTCCCAATCCAACCCGGCTCGAACCCGTGGTGAGTCGGGTTGGCTCACGGGTTCCGGCTTACATTGACATCTCTACTGACGACTCAAACAACTTGGCGGCCCAAGAATTGTCCAGCCCTTCATATCCGCATACCCGTATACCGGACACCGCATACCTAGGACCCTCACAAAGCATGTGGTGTCCGTCCCTATTGTCTCATAACCGCTTACCAACAACTGTCGATGATTCTTTTGGTAATTTCACCCTTTTGTCAGTGGATCCAGGCATAGTTAAAGGAGGTATTTGGGCCCAAAAGTCCATTCCAGGTAGGATCCACAGGTAAAAAAGGTATAAATAGCACACTGTTCTATGCATTGATTATGCATTAAAAAATTTCCTGAATCCCTGACATCACTCGTACTAACTTAAGCATCAAAGTGTCTTTTGTAGGCATTCCTGGGCCGTCATCAGAGTCTCATCGGAGTAAGAAGACATTCCGTCATCAACTGAGTACTAGAGCAATTTAGCAGACTTATGAAGTACAACTTGGTCTCCTAAAAACATTTAGTATGTATTTCAAGAAATTTAAAAACTTCAATTTCAATGCGAGAGATCTCAGAATAAATAAAGAGTTGAACATTCTCTACACATAACCAGTATTTCTAAATATTTGACGTGTATCATGAAGTGCTTCACATATATTGTCTATCAAACAAAGCATACTATATATTTGCTACTGTACGAGTCTTGTTTAACAACAAACCATTCTTAGTTTACATGAGTATTTTTTAATAACAACTTACACTTGGTTATGATAAACAAATTGTTTAGGTTGTGATTAGAAGAGTTTGAGGTTTGCTTTTGATGTTTACAAGAATAAACATCATCTTTTTCTTTTTCTATTTTTTATTGTAAACAAATTGTTTGGGTTCTGATCAAAAGAGCTTGAGGTTTGCTTTTGATGTTTACAGGAATAAACATCTTCTTAATGCACGAAAACAAAGAAAAAAGAAATTGATTTCACCAACCCATTTTTCTCCCAAAATTTTATTATATTTTTTAGGCCTACTTTTTCATATTATATTATTATCAAACCAAGTATCTTGTTTTTTTCTCCGCAATTTTTTTTTTTTTGTATATTCACCACCACGATTCATCATTGAATCTATTTCCCCGTTTAAGTTCCACCAAGATCCGTATTATTATTCTATTTCCATATTTTTATTTAATCGTTATTTTTCACACCTAGACTTCATTTCCATTTTTCTAATAAAACTATGTTAAGCTTTTCAATATCTTTAATTTTTAGTCCCTTTTCCTCCTTGGTTTGCACAAAATTTTACATTTGATCAAAGCTATTTTTCTTTCTATTTTTCTTTCTTCATATCCCATTTCTAAAAGAAAAGTTTCTTTGTAATTTTGTGATGATTTTACACATACTTTTTTGTAGCAATACAAGACTGCATAGCTCATAGCCGACAGACTTGTTCGCATTGAACTAAATTTCTAAAATCCAATTTCAGTATAATTCAAAATCATTTCTACTGTAAAACGGATAAATATTACTTATTTTGAAAAATCAACTTATAGACAACCACCTCTTTTTGTTTCCTTTGGTTCCCGCGTTCCTTTGTTTCCTTGGAACATTCCTAGATACTAATACTTAAATGGGATTATGATGTGACTACAATTTAATACCCTTGAGAAATTGGTATAACTACTACCTTGATTTATACTATTTATTTAAATCAATTATATGATTTTCAAGAGATAAAAGTTGCATATTGATTCTTATCCCTAAAATATATCTCAAACCCACGCTTCGCATTGAAATGCTTTGATTTTCTCGAAATAGTTGTAGCAACCAGGAACTCTGTACAAAATTGACTATTTTACATTCTCAGTCATGAGTGGCTCTCGATATTTTTAACTTCTAAACCATATTATAAATCTAAATTAGGAGATTTAAACAATTGCAAAATTGCATCACTGTTAACTCATACGTCTAGATACCTGAGATTTGTTGGTGATAAAAAATCACCATTTCTAACAAATTTCATACGTCTAGATACCTTTGAATCCTTTTTACGTTCATTGTAGTCAGGTCAGTATTATACGATTCAAGAAACCATTAGTACAATGACTTACGTTGATTAAGTTGTTCATGTCTCTCTATTGCATAATGAATCACATAAATCAGCACAAAATTGTAAGAATCGCATAATTTATTGTTGAATAACGAACGTAATGCAATGCAGGTCTCCTTCACGTGCCCAATTCCGGTTCAAAAACTACTTATTGACGTTTTGGACAGTTAGTTTCATCAAATTGGACCTTTATTATATGTCTCAATCAAAACTTGAGACAAAAAAATCCAAATTCAATTTCACATGTACACGTTCCAATTAGGGATTCGATCCCAATTCTTTTGATTAGCAAATCAATACAAAGGCCTTTCAATTTACCACTTCGTATCACAATTCAAGAGTTTATTAATTAAAATGGCATTTAATTCCAAAATCCAATAAGGCAAAAGATTTCATCTTAATATATTCCATAATTCAATTCGTCCCTATTGAATAAAAATAGCAGAGCATCCAACCAATAAGAAAAAGCCATCAAAAGCCATCAAAATTATAGACGTACAAAATTCACCAACAAAAATTGTTTTCCACAGCATAAAACATGAACCGAAACAAAACACGAAAACACCTTCCTCCTCTCTCAACGGTAAGACTTCTGGAACCTGGCTCGAGCACCGCGACCACCGAACTTCTTAGGCTCGCAGCGCCTGGGGTCCGCAACGAGCAACGTGCGGTCATAGCGAACGAGGATGTCCTTGATCTCCTTCTTGCTCTGTTCGTCCACGTACTTCTGGTAGAAGGCGACCAGGGCTTTGGCAATGCTCTGACGAATGGCGTAAATCTGGGAGGTGTGACCACCACCGTTGACGCGGATTCGCATATCCACTCCCGCGAACCGGCTCTTCCCGAGAAGGAGGATCGGCTCAAAAGCCTTGAACCGGAGGATTTCCGGTTCGACGAGCTCGATGGGGCAACCATTGATCTTGATAAGGCCGCGACCTCGTTTGCAGTAGGTAACCGCCACCGCCGTCTTCTTGCGGCCGAAGCATTGCACCTGCTCCAGCTCTTGTCCCTGTGACATTGTTCTTGTTTCAGTCTCCCAAAAACCCTAACTTCGCACAGTGAGTGAAATGGGAACAGGTAAAAGGCTAGAGGGAGATTATATACCGTTATGGTATCAGGGTTTCTGGATCAGCTAAAATGGCCTTCTGTAGTCACACTTGGACTAGCCCAAAACTTGAGAAAGCCCAAAACCTAGAAAGTTTTGGGCTTAACTTTGTCACTTACACTCCCCTTTTCAGCATTGAATGTTATCTTATCTAAATTAAAATTTTAATATTTACAAAATTATTTATTGAGAATAAAATAACAAAAGCTTTAGGTTTATTTAAATTTTTTTTGAATATTATAACAAAAGCTTTTGGTTCGATATAAATTGGTTTTAGGTTATCTTTTTTATCTTATTTAAATACTAAAATGGAATATTTTATTTTTCTGAAATCAGTTTTAAGATATATTTAAAATAAATTAAGTCCTTCGTATATTTTTTACATATTTTTAGTATATTGAGTATTCAAAATTTATTTTTTTTTTAATTAAATTTTTTGTAGTTTAATTTTTACGTTGATTAAATGATATTCTCATTTTATGTAAGGTCCTATTCTTTTTGTAACCTTTAACAAAAAAGGGCAGCCCCAAATCTGATGGGCCAAGGAGCTGGCCCTCTTGGCCCAGAGGATAAAGCTGACCCCAAGTTGTCCTAACGTTTTCACTCTCACTTTTTCACAGAATTCGCCGTCACCTTCTCCTTTACTCTCACAGGACGCTTTGCTAGGGTTTGCCCTAAGCCTTCTTCGAGCTAACTTGAAACCAGCTCCCATTCCACGTAAGTGCCTCTTTCTAGCTTGTATGGTTTTCCATTGATCTTTCTTCATATTTCCCAGTTAGGGTTTCGTAATAATCCGCCCCTTGGTTTCGTTTACCTTCTGTTTTCAACTCGTTAGTTCATTCCTAGAGTTGCGGTGCTCGCTGTCGTGCCGTCAAGGCCTCTGTTAACCCTTTTCCAGGTACGGGAAGCTAGGGTTTCGAGTTTCAGTTGTTCTTGGCCTGTTCTTGAGCTTGCTTGATGTTTGTATGGGTTAATCGTTATTTTTGATGCGTGGAATACTTTGTTTGATTGCTTGGATTTGAAAAAACATCAGCTGTAGGTGAGACCAGGGCGAGAACTGGTAATCTCGCTCAGGCGAGTCAGACTCGCCTATGCGAGTCTGGCGGAGGCTCGCCCAGACCTTCTGCGCGAGTTGTCGCCCAGGCGAGTTGTCGTCCAGGCGAGTGGTCCTGATTTTGAGCGAGAGACTGCCTCGCTCAGGCGAGGTGAGCTCGCCTAAGCGAGCTGGCACGTTTGTTTCTACCCAGTTTTATCGAGCTCTCACCTAGGCGAAGGGGAGCTCGCTTGAGCGAGAGTCCTTCTCGCTTGAGCAAGACCCCTTCGACCTGAGCGACGAGCTGGGCGAGGGTACACGCTGGTTTGGTGTTTCCTTCCCTGCTCTTTTATGTTTGGCATGTAATTGATGAGGTTATTGTATAATGGCATGAAGGGTATAATATGCATGTGTGAGAGGATGTATGAATTATGAATGACAAACTTGAATAAATCCTTGGCATGAAATGAGCATGAAGTGGTTGGTTGCGAAACTGACATGGTTATGAGATGGATTTAGATTCTAATTCATGGATGGAGCATGATGTGCTGGTATTGGTTTGATCTGGAATATGAAAGAGGTTGGATGCGAGAGTTGACATATATGTATGTATGTATGTGTGATAATTATTAATTGGTTATTTGATTATGTTTAGTTGTAGTCAGTGCCTAATTCCTTGAAATCTCTAGGTGAGATTTCGGGGTCGTGCTTCAGTGGTCGGGACGTAATTTCATGGCCCCTGATAGTGGGTGTCCATGGTGGTGCCCCATCTGTATAACTTGGTAAGGATTCAAGGTAAGGATTGTATCCTGACGCTCTAAGGAGTCAGTTAGTCTCACTTAGAGCGGACTGACTCTTGTGGTGAGAGTAACAGGAGGCCTGAAATTCATTTAGGGCTAACCTTGTGGTGAGGGAAATTGATTCATTGTAACACTTGTAACACATAGCTCGGGGGTGAGCAGAGGTATCCACCACAAGTGCAAGCATTTGCTGAATCCGACCGGGTTATATGTATCCGGATGAGTCGAGTCGTGTCTTAGTGTATTGTCTGCGAAGTCATAACATGCTTGGTTGATTCGTGTATGTGGGATGGTGAATATATATTTGATTGTATGGATGAAATCTTTTGTGCTCTAGCTTACCCTACTTTTATTGTTGTGTGTTCTACTGTGTGGTACTCTCTTTTGCGATGATCATCAACTTGTTGGTGTGAGCAGATGCGAGGAACACCCATGGACAACAGGGAGGTGATGGTTCCGCCGCATAATCCATGTGGACTGGACTTTAGTTTCTTTATGGGCTTTTCTTTAGGGCTATGGCCCATGTACTTGTTTGTCCTTGGATCTATATACTTTTTGTAAACTTTTTATCCAGTTTTCTTTTGGGCATCGTGGTGTGCCTTGGATTGTAAGGAGTTGAGTTTTAAACTCTAGGACTACACTATTATGTTATCTTAGTGTGACGCTTCCTTTAATTTCGTATATTAAATTAAATGGGGTGTTACAACTTCGTTATATTCTTTATTTTTTTTAATGTTAAGAAATGTTAAATTTTGTTTAATATAAAACATTATAATTAATATAAAACAATAAACATTTTTTATTGTTTTTAAAATCATTTTTATCGTTTTACATTAAATTAAATATAAACAAAATAAGAAAGATGAAAAAATAAGACAAAGATCGCTTTATTCAATTAACAACTGATTTATTAAATAAAGACTTAATTAAAAAATATAATATTTGTAGTACTCAATAAAAGATGGAATAGAGACTCAGTTAAAAAATATCAAAAGAAACTTAAAACTTAATTAAATTTATTTAAATTAATTATTTGACCAATCAACCGAATTCCATTTCAAAATCAGAGATATTTTATTAATGTGTCCAATGTATCAATATCTCTTTGATTAAATTATTTAAATTTTATATTTAAATTTTATTTGTTTAAAATAAGTCAGAATAAATGGAGACCAGAGAACATGATTGAATAATTGTTTTGAATAAGTGAATAATATAATTGTTTTAAATAACTTGAAAATAAGTTCAGTATAACATGAAAGAATCCAATATATTAAATAATGAAATATTTGTTCAGATACAAGATAAAATTGGGTTTTCCCTGAAATTGTTTTGTACTTTAAAGTTTAAAGATTAAGAATAAAAGTTGAATTATATAGAGTTTATTGAGTATTAAGTTAAAATACACGTTGAAAACATGTTTTTATTGTATATTTAATTTTTTTATTCATAATATATATATATATATATATATATATATATATATATATATATATATATATATATATATATGTATGTATGTCTATATCATAACAACTCACATGTTATCAAAACTCTTAAATTAAACAACCTTAACACAATTTTAAGCTCTGTATACATAGACACGCCCAAGGGATTTTTCCAATTGACACGTGGTATATGAAATATAAATGCATATTGAATGTTTACCTTGGGAGAAAGGTATCAGATAGTAATTTTGTGAAGTCTTTCTGATTTGTCTTTGTGATTATGGTAGTTAACCAAAATAAATTAATATAGGTGTGCAGTGGGTGGTATTTGGTGGAACTGAAGTTGTGAAAAAAGAAAAGAAAATTAAGTGAAATACAAGAAACTGAAAACTAAGAGGCCAACAGGTAGTAGGAATATATTTGATAGAAAGTAGGAGAGATATAGAATGCGAAATCAAAAGGTGAACAAAAAATAAAAATTCCGGAAATAATTTCTAACATTGAAGCATTTTTTTTTTCTCTCTTGCATTTGTTAATTAAGCATTTGTTAAAACTCTTCTAGAAACCCAAACGGTAAATGATTGAACAATTAAATTCATTCAATACTCGTTTATTTCCTTTTCTTTTGTTAACCGCAATTGTGGACAATTTTATTCTATAATATTAGAGAATGCAATAAAGAGGCTCTATTCTGCCACAAGAGTCCACTTGGAAAAGTCATTCTTCTATTTATGTAACATTTTTCTTGCTTCACAAAAGCTAAATCTGCTAATACATCAGCAATTTCATCTCTATCAGCTGAGTTGGTAGAACTGATTTTGCAAGACTTTCAGTCCTTAAAATTCTCATTCCAGATTTATTCAAGTCTTGAGTTATAATTTGGTGATCAACCTTCATCACAATAACTACAGTCATCATTACTTAAAATATCATGTATATGATCTTTCAACCAATTTTTTCATAAAGTCTTTAAAAAAATGAAATTAACTAGTAATCCTTTTTAATTTATTTTTTCCCTCAAAGTTCTTATGAAAAACTTGAACTCAAGATACACAGTACCATATTAATGGATTCCAAAATTAGAGAAAATGAATCTTTTGACAGTTTTTTATTTGAAACAGAAGTTCTTGATCCCCCTCCCCTCAACATATGCATCATTTCCTGATAATTGGGTTCACAATAAACCAAATTGGTGGAAATACATCAAATAAGAGAAAAGTCACTTGGCAATTGCATATGAATAATAGAGACAAATACAGACACAAATATTTTGCAGAAAGTAAAAGAAAAGTATAGATTTCTTTCAAATCCATTAGCTCCAACTCAATGATCACCAAGCAATCATCATCATCAGTTGTGAAGAAGAAGCAAAGCAACATCAGAAGCAATCACTTGATCCGGCGGCAGAGAGTGATTCCATCACCAACCGGAAGCATGCAAATTTCGATTCTGGGGTCCGCAGCCAAAGCCTTGTTGAGCTCCAACACGAAGTCCCTGTAGTACCTAACATACTTTCTGAGAGGAGCATCAGGGGGTGCCACCACAGAACCGTTCCATAGGGTGTTGTCGTACCCGATCAAGCCTCCAACTTTGACAAGCTCAATCAACCTTTTGTGGTAGTTGATGTAGTTGTCCTTGTCTGCATCCACAAAGATGAAATCATAGCTCCCATGGTTCTTCTCCTGCATTTCACAACACACAATAACTACTACTCAGTTACCCTCTTTTCACTCCTCCAACCGATGTTTCTTTTTCATCTTGCAATTGGGACAGGGAAGATAAGAAATTAAAAAGCTTACATCCTTAACCATCTCATCGAGAACTGGAAGAGCAGGACCTTCTCTGAATTCAATTTTGTGGTCAACACCAGCTTTTTTAATCACAGGCAAACCCAGCTCGTAATTCTCCCTGTTAATGTCCATGGCCAAGATCTGCGCCAAACACAAGCAGTAATCCAGGGTTTAAACATTTTTTTCTTATCACCTGATGCCAAAACTGGACTCATTTGATGAATAAGTAGTGTGTGATTAGCTTGAAGTTTGAAGCTTATGAAAAAGATAAACAAAACTTATATGTCATGTCACTTATATCCGAACCTTATACTACTATATTCAGTTACTCTTTCCCAAAATTGTACCCACTTGACTATGCTATAAATGCATAGAAAATGGTTGTCAGAAAATTTTGCTTTTATAGAGAAAAAATAGATTTACTATTCGTGGTGCTAAACTCTGGTTTTTATACCTTTCCATCATCAGGAAGAGCGAGGGCGGTGGCAAGCAGTGAATACCCAGTGTAGACACCAATTTCCATGGTATTCTTGGCATTGATAAGCTTAAGGAGCATGTTCAAGAATTGTCCTTCGTCAGCAGAGGTAGTCATGATGTTCCTGTTGTTTTCAAAAACTCAGAAACCCAGTGCAGAGAAACCAAGCAATAGGTGTCAATTGAACAGAGAATTATATACATACCAAGGGTGCTTCGCTGTCAACTCTCTCAATTCTTTCATGGATTCAGGTTCTCTTGGGTAGACACTGGTCTCCAGAATATACTGCACACAGCATAACAAAACAACCATTTTGTCAAGATCCCATAGTTGACATGTTACAAACATTTGGGGGGCAAAATTAGAAAAAGAAAAAAAAACATAAAAGAAAGGAATGCAATTGGGTGTACCTGGTAAAGAGCATCACTCTGGAGAAGACTCTTGTGACCAACCTCTTGGTGCCTTCCAGCTTCAGTTTGATTTTGTTCACCGTTGTTTGCCATTGCAATATTTTTTGGTTCCTTTTCTACCTGCTTTTTGAGTGGCTTGATGAGTTTATCGGAGCTTGAAGGTGTGTGGGTGCTGAAGGGTGGTTAATATAAGGAATGAAAAGACCGGTTCGAACCGGTTGGATGAATGAAAAAAGGATGGTGTTTGGTTGAACCGTTTGGAGTCCGGTCCAGGGTAGGTGAGGTTTGTCTAATAGTAAAAGCATGGTTAAGGTCTTGCTTATTTTGTTGGTAGAGAGATTTTCTGCATTTATGAAAAATAGGTTATAACGTCATTTTAATGAATTAGGATATTTTAATGATGTTCATAGTTTGGGCATCGAAGTGTGGTTTTAGCAAAAGTATTTTTCAGTTACTATGCTTTTGGATTGAATTTATTTTGCTTTGATAATACGTCATAATTCAGAATTGAGAAAGAGTGGGGTGGTGTTGGAGTGGAGGGTCCCACACACATGGCCATCGAAGTTGGTGCGGGGTTGGTGAAGCACTGTGTGTAGTGTAGGAGTTGGTTGTCTTCTAAAGTTTTTCTATTTTCAGTTTACCGAATTCTTGAAGCGGAATTTAGAGTAAAATATTGGAGTGTGATTGAGGTTTGTTTCGGTGGTTTCATCCTATTGATGCAAATGCATGCAAGAGTTGGCTGTTGTTTTGGTAAAGCTTCATCATTAGCCATGTTCATTGTCCACATCTAATGATGAACACTGAATATTATCTTTTTGCGTTAATTTTTTTTATTATTTACGATAAATTACTTATAAAATAATTATGACAAAAGATTAAAAGTGTTTTTATTGTATTTATACAAATAAAAATATTATAATTAATTATTTTTATATATTTTACTTTTTTATATTTTAATAATTTTTTTTCATTACAATAATTATTATATAAAATAGTTTAATTATATTATTTTTTTATTATCATAAATTATAAACATATGTTTATATGTTTATATTATGATTAATATTTAATTAAGTTTTAAGTATATGCTAAATTTGATTACCTTCTCTTATTAAAATTTAGTTGTCAACCTAAAGAGTTTTATATTTTTTTAATTGAGTCTTTATTGTTTAATTTTTTTAATTGTTTAATTCTCGTATGATATTTTATAATTTTATATATTATCATTTATAAGATAATTTTTATCCCAATTTCAACGATTATATTTTCTTCCTTCCTTTTTAATTAAACATCAATAAATCATTTTTCTACAACTTTTTTGTTGAAAAATAAATTCTTGGCCATCTATCCTTCGATGGATAATTTTTTTTAAGCTTAAATACTCATTTGGTAATAATTTTGGTTTAGTTTTTTTAATTTGGTCATAGTTTTGGTTCAATTTTTTCAATTTGGTCATAGTTTTGGATTTGTATTCAATTTGGTCTCAAATTTCGTCAATTTCATTTAATTAAGCCACTTTATCTAATGTCATTTAAATTGCTAATAGAAGAGTGTACAAGGTAGATTGTTCTTGTGACGTGGTGCACTATAGTATGACGTGTCCATTTTGATGTATATGACTTGTAGTTTTAGTTTGAATTAAACTTACATAGTTGAAATGCATAGGTTAGGATTTTCATATGTATACGAGAGAGCAATTAGGGGCTTTGTCCACTTCAAAAATCTGCTTGTTTTACCACCTTCACCTAAAAAGAATCATCTCATGGGCTATCGTCTTCTTCTTGTAATAGTTGGGGACAACAAAGTTGCGATTCATGCTATGGCGGTGGTTTTAGGATTTTAGGTGTAACACCCATTTACGATTGTGGAGAGCTTGTAGTTGTGTGAACAACAAGAACTGCAAAGAACTTGGGCAAAAAATTTTGGGGTTGTGTGAACTACAAGGTTTGTTTCGGTCTTTGCAATTTTTTGGGTAATGCTCTTTAAATATCATGTTCAAATTCAACAATTCATGGTATTTGAATATCATTTATGTTGTGGTTTTGTTCAATAACATAAAAGAGGTGAAGATGTGTGGGGTGTAATTTTTTCAAATGGTGTTATGAAGATGATGTTGATGAAAGAGATGTCATTATCGTCAAGCAAAGGAAGAAAGTCTTTGCTCTGGAAAAACTTGCGCTTTCCTCCATTTTTCCTCAATAAGGTCCTTCATTGAGGTTTGTTTATCTCAACCTTCTTATTTTTGTTCTCTTTCATTGAGGTTTGTTTATCGATGTAAAACTTTAATGATGTTCTTCTTCATTTTGGTGTTGTTGCATGCTAGGTTTCCTATTATCATTGTGACATGATTAGGGTGCTCCCATTGTCACCATGGTGACCCATTATTGCAGTCTCACTCTCACTCTCACTCCAAGGTTTCTCTCTCTTGCGACAATTTTGGCTATAAAACTCTCGCTCTTGGTCTCTCTTGTTCTCGCTCCCACTCCTAGGTTCCTCTCTCGCAACAATTTTGGGTTTATAATTTTTTGAATAATTGTCTTCAATTTTGTTTAGAACTGTTAAAACGTGTAGCTCGGTCCGGCCCGGCTCGACCTACCACAGGTTGATCACTTAGTGAGCCAACCCAACCCGACTCACTTATTAACAAGCCAGAACCCGACCAAGCCCACCATAGGTTAGTGGATTAAACAGGTTGGCTCATGGACTCACTTTATTAAAAAAAAAAAACAATTTTTTTATATTTTTTTCATTCAAAACTAAATTCTAATTCTAATTAAAATCTAAATAAACTTTAATATAATCCAAATACAAACCAAAATCACAAAAAAAAAAAACAAATTATCTATGTGTTGACTAAAATAAACAACCTAACCTGACCTAAATGCAAAGCCCAATTTAACAAAAAAAAAAAACTTGTGTTATCCTTTATTTGTAGGTTGGTGAACCAACCCGACTCACCACGGGTTCAACCCGGATGAATCGGATTCTAGGTGGACTGGGTAAAAAATTAACCCGTATTAAAATTTAGGTTAAATTATTCCTTTGGTCCCTATTTTCGTAGTAAAATATCAATTTGGTCTCTCAATTTTTTTTATCTCAATTTGGTCTCTATTTTGGGAGATTTGATGCAATCAAGTCCTTTCCGTTAGTGGTGTAGTAACAGTGTTAAATAGGATGCCACGTGTCAGTTTCTGGATTTTTTGAATTTATTTTATTTTATTTTTTTGAATTATTTATTTATTTTTTTAAAATATTTTAAAAAAATTAAAAAATTTGCCACATGTCAAGCTGATATCGTGCCACGTGGCCGTGATAGTGCCACATGTCACAATTATGTCAGGTGTCATTTTCTCATTCTCAATTTGGTCCTTATATTTTAATTTTTATCTCAATTTAGTCTCAATTTTTGTAAAAATTGTGCAATTTCGTTCTCCTCCAAATTGAAACAAAAATTAACTTTTATATAAATTTAATATAAATATTTTTATTAAATTTGATTTTTTTTATTCAAATTGATATTTTTATTATATTTTCAACAAAACTAAGTTTATTTAAATTTGTTTCACATTCAATTTTACTTAAAATTGTTTTCAAATTTTAAATTTATTTGTTTTTTATTGTTACATAAACTAGTTAATTTTTCTTAAATTTATATAATTATTTTTTTTACACCAACTAAAACATTTGTATAGAAATTATTGAATTTTACACATTTTAAAATTATGCAATTATTTAAAATATAAATTCAAATAAAAAACAATATTAAAGTATGATGTAATAAAATATCAATATAATTTATGATTATTTTTTGTTATTAGCATTATTTTCTGTTAACAACTTTAAAACAATTTTAAATAAAGTTTAATGTAAAATATAAATTAAAATAAACTTAATCTTGTTAAAAATATTTACTTGAAATATCAATTTTAATAGAAATATTTGTGCACATTTATATAGAAATTAAATTTGGTTTAAATTTGGAGAGGGACAAAATTGCACAATTTTTACAAAAATTAGGACTAAATTGAAACAAAATTTAAAATACAGAAATCAAATTAAGAATAAGGAAATGACATATGGCATAATAGTGACACGTGGCACTATCACTGCCACGTGACACGATGTCAGTTTAACACGTGGCAAAATTTTAATTTTTTAAAAAAATTTTAAAAAATTCAAAAAATTCAAAAAATTCAAAAAATTCAAAAAATCCAGAAGCTGACACGTGGTACCCCATTTAACACCCTTACTACACCACTAACAGAAAGGACTTGATTGCATCAAATTTCTCAAAATAGAGACCAAATTGAAATAAAAAAAATTGAGAGATCAAATTGATATTTTACTACGAAAATAAGACAAAAAAATAATTTAACTTAAAACTTATAAAACATTTTCAACTTACCTTACCCCGACGACTCTAGTTTTATTAACAACTATAACCTTTTAGAATTTGGTTGGGATATACTACAAATGAATATAATTTAGTTCTCCAACTCTGATATCCCATCGAGAATAACCGAAGTAAAAGTCTTTCGCTGCAGACTAGTGTTACTCAATCATTCTCGAGTCTTTCTTTCTACACCTCCAAGCATTTTTTCTGCACCTCCAAAATTTCTTTAAATTTCCAAAATACCCTTTGACTATTTAAGGAAACTCACAGACATCACACCCCCAAAAATACTTTCGGAAGTCGACTTCCGGAAGTCAAAATATATGACTTCCGGAAGTCAAAATATATCACCGGAAGTCGACTTCCGGAAGTCAAAATATATCACCGGAAGTCGACTTCCGGAAGTAAAAATCATTACCGGAAGTTGACTTCTAGAAATAAAAAAACATTACCGGAAGTCGACTTCTGTAGATAAAAAAATTAAGTGATTTTAAATATTTTTAATTCTTTCTCAAATTTATATTTTCTAACTTATTTTATTTCATTTTTAAAACACATATTAAAAATTATAAAACATATAAATTTTAAAAAAATCACTTTAAAAATTAAAAAAGTAATAAAAATAACTAACAAAAAATTAAAAAAAATTTATATTAAAATAATAAAACTTTAAATTTAAAAAAATTAAAATATATATATATATAGATAGATATAGGAATCGGAAGTCCGATTTCCGTGTATATATA
>Ga0209589_1005077_pt1 | contig 22498 bp, 13 predicted proteins | sample CowpeawhiteBW_FD_187525 | JGI IMG/M metagenome (GOLD analysis project Ga0209589, IMG submission 187525) | Root nodule microbial communities of legume samples collected from California USA - Cow pea white BW (SPAdes) (version 2) | ecosystem: Host-associated > Plants > Roots > Nodule | place: USA...
GCATTTTTCCCAGTATTTCAGTCGACTGTTTTTCAGTTTCAATCGATTGATTATACCAGAACAGAATCTGTTTAGTAAAATCAATCTGTTAACTCTGTTTTTGATCGATTGAAAGTGTATAGTTCAATACTGTTTGCATCCTAACTTGGTGATCTATTTGATTCAATCAAAGGTGGTTTTTAGTTTGCAAAGATAGCCTAAATTTTTAACTAGCCAATTCAACCCCACCTTCTTGGCTTTTCAACCATTTCAAAACTAACATAAGTGACTTGTATTTGATTCATACTTCAAAGCCCTTGAAGCCCTACACAAGCTACCAACCAAAACGTCAGGTATATGCATAACCGACTTCCCGCGCCTTAAATTTCATATCTACAACACACAAACGCCACTATTCCTCTTCTTCGTGAGCTCTCCTCCACATTTCGTCGGCCAGCGCGACCTCTGCAGGTGAGTTTTCAACCATGAAACTTGTTGGGTTTTGATTTGTGCACTAATTTAAGCATTTTGAACCGATTGGATTTCGTTTTGGTCTCCACTTCACATAAATGCAGGGTTTTCTTCCCCTTTGAACCATTGTTCCTCTTCCCCGTGAGCTCTCCTCCGCATTCCGCTAGCCAGCACAACCTCCGCAGGTGAGTTTTCCACCATGAAACTTGTTGGGTTTTGTTTTGTGCACTAATTTAAGCATTTTGAACTTATTGGATTTCGTTTTGGTCTCCATTTCACATAAATGTAGGGTTTTCTTCCCCTTTGAACCGTAAAGTTTTGTTTGCCGGCAGCCCACACTCCTCTATCTACATCGTTGTTTTTGTTACAAGAGGTTAGTTTTTCATTTTCCTCTAGTTCATGTATGCTTTTAATTTTTATATTTGTTGACTTTTTTTTATTAGAAAAATTATGATTTTTGATAAATTTTGAATAAAATTTAGAATTATTATTAGATGGGTTGCATTTTAAAATAATTTTACCTTAGTTCCCGTTTGAGATCTAGTACAAATGATTAAATTTTTAATCGTTTGTATTAAATCTTGAATTGTTCGATCGGACAATTTGAAAATGCTTTGAAAAATATGTTACAAGAGTATATATTACCCTTTTTTTTAATATCATGTATTTAGTTATATTAAAACTAACCTATATTTTATGATTCCAAAATTTCATTAGAGTTATGGGTAAGCCCAAAGCACAACAGATTAAAGTATTATACCCAAAGGTTGTAACTCATTCATTTATCAAGTTATTAATTTCCGCATGTCAACTTATGAACTTGATGTGATTATTTTCTTTGTCATCTTTAGTGTAACAAGCAAGAAGATTCATGGGAATGTGGATATTATGTCATAAGAACAATCAATCACTTCAAGAATCCATCACTTCTATCAGATGATACTATCCATACACTAAGACAAGAGTGGGCAGTATATTTATTGGAATAATGAAGTTAGGCCATTGAACAACATTAGAATTTTATTTTAAAAATGTTTTTGAACAATTTCTTGATGAAACTTTTAGTTTTGTGGTAATTGTAAAAGTTTGGACAACTTTACATTTATTAGTTAAAATTACCACGTTGCTGGAATATAATGTGAACTGTTCTGGAACTTTTCTGTTTTTCATATGTGAGAATTTGTAAATACAACAAAACTTAAAAAAAAAACTGTTGAAATTGATGTCTGTCCTTGCACTGACAGACATTAAAGGACATCGGCTATAGCACTGCCCGACGTCCTTTGACGCCTGTCTGTCCAAGGACAAATGTCAATTTCAGCAGTTTTTCTCATCCAGATGGCCTGAGTTGAACGTCGAGTAGGGATCGAACTGACATTAAGGAACGTCAGTCACCCATAATTCGACGTTAAGTAATGTCAGTTTTTCTTTTAGACGTTAATGTTAACGTCACCCAATATGACGTCGGTATTTTCACAGATGTCAAAAGTCAAAAATAATAAACGTTATAAAAACTTTTTGTGTTAGTGAACCCTTTCAATCGACCCACCACACATGCGACCTTTCACTCAAAATTCACAAAAACATTTATTTATTCACAAAAATAAGTTAAATATATGGTGTTAAAATAACGTTTTTGTTATTGTATTTAGTTTTTAATGAACTGAATCTTTGTAAAATTTGTATTTTGATGTGTATCATGCAGTATTTATTTTTTATTCTAGTTCAGGAATCATAGTATTTGTTGGTTCCTCCGGATATGAGAACTATTTTCCCATAAGACACTGTTGATTTGGTTCACTTGTCCAGAGAATACATAAAAAATAACTTTTTATTTTCTTACATAGTTCAAGCAAAACATTCACATATAACATTTCAAAGACTATTTGAAACACGTAATTTGAAAGGTGTTTGATGTGTTTTAGATCAAACTACCACGACCAAGATAATGGTTTCCTATAATAGATGAAGATGCCAATAGATCTTTTTCAACCGCAACATCAGCAGTAGCAAAGGCATAATAAGCCTGAAAGGTGTAGGACTTTTTATTTAAATAGTATGGAAATTTTAGTCGATGCATAAAAAATTGGGGTAAAAAAATATGGGTGTTCATTATGGAATCAATTTTTAGAAAACTAATAATAATATATATATACATACATATATATATATATATATATATATATATATATATATATATATATATATATAATCACACAAATACAAGAAATCATGATATATTTTCAACCCAAATTTTAAAAAAATATAATTGTAGGTCTTTTATTTGTTAATACTTTTTTCTCCTTGTATATTACTCTTCTTGCTTATTTATATCTAATATGTTTAAATTTATATTTAGTTTCAAATAATAAAATGTCCAAGGTTAAAAAGAACAAATGTCCAAGTAAAATGAATTATAAACGAAATTATTCATCACAATATAACATTAAGTTATCATAAAATAAATAAAAAATTAAATACATATACTAATAAAAAGTTATATAATAATTTGTAAAATAAATCCAACCAAACATTAAAATTTAGTTTTGTAACGTCCCATTTAATTAATAGCGTAATTAAACGAAGTGTCACACTAGAATAATATCTTAGCGCAGTCCCGGAGTTTAAAAGTAACTTCATACAACCAACCAAAACGAGTAACGATGCCAAAAGAAACAGTTACTAAATATTCTACAGAAATTAACTTGAAATGTAAGGGACAGATGCTACATGGGTCGTGGCCCTAAAAGAAAGATCATGGATCAGGATCCAGTCCAGGCGGGATACGCAGTGGAGTCACCATTCCCCTGTGGACCGCGGGGACATATCGTTTCTGCTCACATCAATAATTCGATGATCATCGCAAAGGAGAAGTACCACACACAAGACAATCAAACAAGCAAAGGGTAAGCTAGAGCCAAAAACCATTTCATCAAAGAAGTCAAATACATATTCATAGTCCATTATACATACGCCACACAAGCATGTTACGACCTTCCAAACAATACACTAAGACTCGACTCGCCTCATCCGGGTACGTATAACCTGGTCAGATTCAGCGGATGCTTGCACTTGTGGTGGATACCTCTGTTCACCCCCGAGCTGCTCACCCCCGAGCTATGTGTTACAAGTGTTACAATGAATCAATTTTCCCTCACCACAAGGTTAGCCCTTAATGAATTTCAGGCCTCCTGCTGCTCTCACCACAAGAGCCAGTCCGCTCTAGGTGAGACTAACTGACTCCTTAAAGTGCCAGGATGCAAATTACCTTGAATCCTTACCTAGTTATACAGATGGGGCACCACCATGGTCACCCACTAACAGGGGCCATGGGATTACGTCCCGACCACTGAAGCACGACCCTGAGAATCTCACCTAGAAATCCCAAGGAATTACGCACTGACACAGACCAACATTCCTAATCAATCAAACGAGAGCAACATGCGTATACACATATATACATATACATCACATACAGTTTCTCATAATTCACCTCTTCCGTATTCCCAGCCAAACCATACCAACTCATTATTCTCGAACCATGAATATGGAACTCCGTCTCATATCATTATCATGCCACATTGATACCAACCCTTTCATGTCTCGTATTGAACTCATGCCAAACTCATCATTTCAATGCCATGAATCACCTCATACATATATCATACTCGCATCATGTAAAACTCATAAATCTCAACGTTACCATCTCATGCATACAAAATCACTCAGTTCATAACTCATGAACCACATCCCTCATGCATAAACATTTAGAACATACTTTAGCACAATAACCCAGTCCTACATGTGATATTCACCCAATTAACATAGAAGAAAATAGTATGGGGTGCATCCTCGCCCAACTCTCGCTCAATCTGAGGATACTCGCTTAGGCAAGAGGTTTCCCTCGCTCAAGCGGACTCCCCTCGCTCAGGTGAGAATTCGAGGAGTGGGAACAGTGGCTCCCTGCGGGGTCTCGCTTAGGCGAGCCCTCCTCGCTTAAGCGAGAATGCATCTCGCTTAAAACGGGGACTCTTCGCTTAAGTGACCCCTCGCGTAGAAATCCTGGGCGAAACCTCTGCTAGTCTCGCATAGGCGAGACAAGCTCGCTTGGGCGAGATTATCAGACTTCGCCACTGTCCGCACCTGCATCACTTATATTTTACGCATATACAATATTACCGATCCTTCCCCGCATTCAGAGTAGCATACCAGTTCAAGAATCACAAAACACCAACCAGACAACAAACAAACACATGAAACAGAAAAGGGTTCTAGCTTCCCTTACCTGGAATTAGCTAGCACAGTACTCCGACACCAACCACGAAACACATCAGCTCTAGGAAAAGGCTTAGAATTGGAAAATAGTGGAACAGATCTTAGGATTGGGTTCACTATGAAAACTCCACTGATAACACTCGAGATTACACTAAGAAAGGGAGAATATGAGTTGAGGGGCAACTTACGTTGAGTAGAAACGAGCTTCGAGCGAACTGGTTCGAGACGGGAAAGCAAACCCTAGCAGAGTAACGACTGCAGCTCTTAGAGCAAAGGGGCAGATTCTGAAAGTGAGTAAGAGGGTTAGGGTTAGGGCAGACTTAGGGTCTATTTTTCCCTTTGGGCCAGCCCTTAGGCCCAACTCACATGGGGCAGCCCTTTTTAAATTAGGGCAAGAAAAAGTGGGCCTTACATTCTCCCCAACAACAAAAATTTTCTTCCCTGAAAATTCATCGAGGAGGTAGCAAGAAACTACGTTCTCGTTGTCTCCTCTGAGAACCACCACTCAGACATGACTGATATAACGACTCAAATGCCTATAGTCACTAGAAACTTTGCCTCTGTGCTGAGGAATATGTGTTCAACCGTGTAGAGTGGTTTAGTCACTACTCTCGAAGTAACTCCGAACCTGTAACCTCAAATCTAGGATGCTCCTTCATACCTTGCCAACCAACTTGTATCTAATATACTGACTCGTCTACCATATGCTCTCCGTTACCTCTTGTAGGTTTTTATCAAAGTCTCAGATTACTTCAAGTCTCAAATTAAAGCATGTAGTTATCACTTCACATCACTTTGTTCTCTCCTTTAGGCATTTTCTCCATCACTCTTGAGCTCTAGCCAACTGCCCACCACCAACACTCTTGACCCCTTTTACGCATAACGACACTCATAACATCTTACTTCCTTTGTTGGCTTCATCCAAGGCAACAAAGTTCCCTACTGAGTTATTCCATTTCCAATTTAAAACTCTCAACTGATTCCATCGCCATATCATTTTGGCATCATATCCTAATTTTTGATCCTTTAGCTCGTAACCATCATTCCACCAAACCACAGTACCATAACTTCCATTGACTCCAAATCTCTAGTCTGTTTTGCACTAAGCAATCCTACGATACGCCTAAACTAAGATTGCCCGATTTGGCTTTTTCCCCAACCTCTTTGAGAAACTTACTTGTCCTAGTTGAATAACTAGACCAAGGAAATCTTTTCACATCTCCTTCTCCCGACTTAGACACTTACTTCTCCGCCAACCCTTACCCTGTCAAGCCTAGATCTTGAATTCTCTTCTAGAAATAAACACCTACCCTTACTTCCTTACTTCAAGGTCGGTACCCTAACTTGAAAACATAATCCAACCACCTCTCATTTCCTTGGTTCAACTTCCTCTACGCAACCCTACACTTCCAACTCTGAATGATCATTGCACACTTTTACCCGATACTCACAAGAACGAAACCTTTGATGTTTTTAAAGAACTGGTCTTCGTAGTAATCTCTAGGTCTTGAATAAGATAGTTCTTCTCGCGCACCTTTTACCATTTCTAAGCATCATCTGCCATCATCCTGCTGCGCTACTCTGATCCCTACCCAAGCTCACTCATTTGTTTACTCAAAATAATGATCATTTCATGTCCGCCATGACAAGGAAGCAATCGTCATTGAGAAACCTTCCTCGAGACCCCTATAAAACTTGCAGAACCCTTTTAAACTCCTCTTTTGATAGCCTTAGTGTTCCATTTTCTCAACAATGTATCTATCCTTTTAAAACCATATTCCTTATTAGCCACTCCAACCTTAGTCAATACCATTCTTGAACGGCTTGACACACCACAACTTCTTTTCAAAGATTCACCAAACTTGCAGTCATCCTAGTGATTATACTGAGTCTATACCATTATGTCTCCAACAACTCTTTCACTTGTTTCTCTTATTTCACAATCCTAGCATAAAGTCTCCAATTAGAAACTATCAATACAAGTTCGACTTCAGACCCAAAAGCAAAAGGGAACTTCACCACTCCAAAGCGAAAATTCTAATATTTACTTCAGAGCAATTTTATAACTCTTCCTCCACTGAAATTCCCTGCGTCTGTTTTTCGCTTGCCTTTATCGTATAACTCTAATTCACATGACACCCTACCCTCACCACTCCAAAGCGAAAACAGTATGGGGTGCATCCTCGTCCAACTCTCGCTCAATCTGAGGATACTCGCTCAGGCAAGAGGTTTCCCTCGCTCAAGCGGACTCCCCTCGCTCAGGTGAGAATTCGAGGAGTGGGAACAGTGGCTCCTTGCGGGGTCTCGCTTAGGCGAGCCCTCCTCGCTTAAGCGAAAATGCATGTCGCTCAAAACGGGGACTCTTCGCTTAAGCGACCCCTCATGTAGGAATCCTGGGCGAAACCTCTGCTAGTCTTGCCTAGGCAAGACAAGCTCGCTTGGACGAGATTATCAGACTTCGCCAATGTCCGCACCTGTATCAGTTATATTTTACGCATATGCAATATTACCAATCCTTCCCCGCATTCAGAGTAGCATACCAGTTCAAGAATCACAAAACACCAACCAGACAACAGACAAGCACATGAAACAGAAAAGGGTTCTAACTTCTCTTACCTGGAATAAGCTAGCATAGTACTCCGACACCAACCACGAAACACAGCAGCTCTAGGAAAAGGCTTAGAACTGGAAGACAGTGGAACAGATCTTAGGATTGGGTTCACTACGAAAACTCCACTGATAACACTCGAGATTACACTAAGAAAGGGAGAATATGAGTTGAGGGGCAACTTACGTTGAGTAGAAACGAGCTTCGAGCGAACAGGTCCGAGACGGGAAAGCAAACCCTAGCAGAGTAACGGCTGCAGCTCTTAGAGCAAAATGGCAGATTCTGAAAGTGAGTAAGAGGGTTAGGATTAGGGTAGACTTAGGGTCTGTTTTTCTCTTTGGACCAGCCCTTAGACTCAACTCACATGGGACAGCCCTTTTTAAATTAGGGCAGGAAAAAGTGGGCCTTACAAGTTTGATTCATATTTGGACTAAATCGCACATAATTTTTATGTTTTAATTTAAATATATTTTTAGTTAAAAATTGAATCTCATACCTGAAACCTATGAGTGCTTAAAAAGAGAAGTTTTTTTGTTAATTGTAAGACTTACTTTCCTTTTATTATTGATACTGAACGTTAATTTATAACGGTAATAAGATCTGATTATTTTCCATTAAAGTGACAAATGAAAACAAAACATTGATGAATCTTAATTTGAAAGTGATGCAGACGCGCAGATAAGAGGAATCAAAGTCAATGAAGTGACTTTGGGGTTTGAACACCAAAATACTGTCACAAAAGGAAGCACTATTTTCTTGACAATTTCAATCACAAACGCACTTCACGAACCTTCCTCGATTTCTGTCTTCGACCCTTTTCTTCTTAAATTCACACGCCTTCAAAATTTTCAGCATTTAACGTTCTCATTTGTTTCAGCACTTCAAAGGCTCTCTCTTTCTCTGTATTTCTCATCTTCCTGTGTTCTCATCTTTCTTCATCTCCATGCCTTCGTTAAGGTTACTTCACCTTTTCTCTCTTTCTGCCACCTCTAACCTACCTTCCATTCTGCACAAAAATTCTAAGGTCTTCACATTTTCTTTCTGCATTATCAACTTTATGTTTTTTTTCTTCCCACTGTAAGGCATGTTTCATTTCACTTTTTAGTTACAAGATGTTTTATACGTTGCAGGTGTATAATAAAGTAGCTGGCTTTCGATCACTGTCTACAAGTATGTTAAGCTTCATCTTATTTTAGTTTTTAAGTTCAATTGCTATAAACACCGTATAGAGAATGACGTAGGATTGTTTTAAATTATTACAAATTTTAAACTTCAAATGAAGTGAAATTGATGATATCATCCTTCACTCCGATAAAACTAGATTCATTTTTTTAAACAAAGGTCATATATTCAAAGCTTTTTATATTAAAAGGATATGATTCGAAGAACAGAGTAACTCTTAAAACTTATTTACTGATTTTTTTATAGAAATTTGCTTTTCAACAAACTACATAGATAATTTTAACTTACGATAAAAAAACTAGTATTAGTAGTATCTTTTAACGAATTTTCTTAAAAGTTTTTAGGAGAGAAAAATAGAAAGAAAAAAAAAGTTAAAAATATCTTTCTTTAAATTACTTTAATTTATGTACAGGTCATTTTATAGAAAAATCTTTCAAATATTATTTCTAAACTTTTTTAAATTGCATTAATGTTTTATATATTGTTTTGTAAACTTCAGAATGTTTTTGTTCCATTAGATTCAAACAATTAATTTATTTTATTGTAGTATTATGATTAATAATATATTAAACTCTATCTCTCTGTGTCTTATTTGATAATCATTTCTCTATTATTATTATTACTGTTATTAAGTAGTGTATTAGTGTATAATGTAGATTAATGGGTGTATAAATATGTATAAAAAAGTAAAAGTGGGAGGGTAAAAATTGAAAGGGCAGGTAGGTAGAAGCATGTATGAAACTCTCATTCATTTTCAAGTGTTTTTTTCTGCGAAAATGCCAACTCATATAAGACAATATTTGAGGAAATTGGAAAGCACTTTCATGAACACAGTCTATAATAGTGTGCATAGAAAAGAAGCACGATCCTCAATTTCTATTACAATTTTCCAAACGCAAACACGTTCTATCTCTGCAGCTTCCGTCAAAATGGGTTCCATAGGAAACCACGGTGCCGTTTCGTTCCAGAGCGTTGTCGTAATGAGGCACGGCGAGCGCTTCGACAACTTAGAACCGTCGTGGGCCGCCACGGCGGCGCGGCCGTGGGATCCACCGTTAGCCGAACCGGGCCGGCGGCGGGCGCTCGAAACGGGCCGGAGGCTCCGGGAGAGTCTCGGGTTTCCGATCCGACGGGTCTTCGTTTCGCCGTTCCTCCGCTGCCTCCAGACCGCCGTGGAACTCGTCCAGTCTCTCGCCACTGTAGAGAAGGGTGGCAGCACCACCGGGGATGGTGTTTCAGTTGACCCTTCCGAAGTCAAGGTCAGATTGTTTTATTTTAGTTTGTGGCTCTATTAACTGTTAACATGGTTAATAAAAATTGAGAAAAAGTGGTTTGATATTTTTTTAATAATAGAGATTAAAACAAAGTATTAAACTTATATCAAATGTCTGAAGCTTTACACCGACAACTTTCTTGTAATTAGAGATGTCAAAACGAATAATCGGTCTAACCTAGCTCAACCTACTACGGGTTGACGATTTAGTAAGCTAACCCAACCTGGTTCATTTTTTAGCGAGTCAAAAAAATTTAAATTCGGTCCAACCTACCACGGGTTAGCGGGTTAAACGGGTTGGTTCACGGATTCACTTAATTAAAAAAATACAATTTTTTTATTTATTTTTCAGTCAACTAAATTATAATTCTAATTAAAATCTAAATAAACTTTAATACAATCCAAATACAAACCAAAATAAAAAAATACAAATTATTTATGTGTTGGTTAAAAAAAATAACCTGACATGACCTAAATGTAAACCCCAACTTAATAAAAAACACTTGTGTGACCCTTTTATCTGCAGGCTAGTGAGTCAACTCGGCTCATCACGGGTTCAACTCGAATGAGCCAGGTTCTAGATGAGTCGAGTCAAAAATCAACCCGTATTGAAATTTGTGAAAAAATTTCAACCAACCCGGCCGAACCCGTGATGACCCGGGTTGGCTTGCGGGTTCCAACCCATTTTGACAACTCTACTTGTAACTAGTTCATTCGATTTTTATTTATTTCTAATTAGCCTAAACACATATGCTATCGTGCCTGGACGTATTTTTTACATATGCATAATATTATATTAGTAGATAATAATATTATAATGTTATTAAGTTAATATATAAAATAAAATTATATTTATTAAAAATAAAATGAAATATATCAAAAAAGATGAGAGAATAAAAATTTATAAATAAGGAAAAAGAGAAGAAATAGAGATAGACGATTTTATAAAAAACTTGTAAACATAAGGGTCAATTTTCAAAAATTTAATAAATAATTATATTTTAAAGGTAAAATTGGAATTTTGAAATATGAACACAAAAGAGAGAATCATCTTTATATATTGTTATAGATATTTCATATATCGAAATAATAGAGAAGTTAATTTAAAATATATTTTAAAAAATACCTTTTATGATGTTATAGTGATGATATGAATTGGGTCACGTATTTGTGTTCGACACATATCGATGTCTAACATCTAATTATAAAGTCATAGTACACTATTACCAAATCTTTGAATAATGATCACTTTTAGTGACAATAAATAATGTCTTTATACAATGACCAATTTAAGTATCAATTTAAAACTAAAAATTATTGACAACTAAAATAGTCTTAAAATATTATAATTGATCTCTAAATTGATAATTAAAAAAGTTTTTATTATGAATTAGTTTCTAAATTATTAGTCACTAACTTTAGCTACCAAAGTTTTTACTACCAAAATAATTGATTTCTAAATTAGTCACTAACATTAACTACAAGGTATTGACTACAAAAATAATTAGTCTCTAAATTGATCTTTAACATTAGTGATACCTTTTATGATGTCAATAATTTATATTTTTTATGTTAACAACTTTAGTACATATAGTTTTAATTTGAATGCACAAAATAACAATCATATATTGATTATGTTAAGAATTATTGTACATTTTTTAATATTTATATATCGTGTATCTATCTATCACGTATCGTATCTTATTATTTTCAAAATAAATATATGGACATATCGGATACATGTTATATCCGATACAGATATCGTATATGTGCATCTACATTACGATACTTGATAATACTTGGATTATTTTTTAAAATTTTCAGAAATGCCAACACACCTCTCGTTCATAACAAAGGTGTTGGATGAATGTTGGAACCTGTTAATTTGTTCCAACACAAAAATATGTAAATAAAAGATGAAAAAGAGAAAACATTAGTTAAAAGTAAAGTTGTAACTGTAAGAATTAAAGATGTATGTTGTTTAAAGTGCAGGTGTCGGTTGAGTATGGATTGTGTGAAATGGTGAACAGCAAGGCTATTCGTCCGAATGTTGCTCCAAAAGATGGAAACTTGAGGTTTGATATAGCAGAGTGTGAAGCCATGCTGCCAGCTGAGGTAGTGGATAAAAATGTTGAAAGGGTGTATAAAGAGGTACATTGGAGTTCAACATCATATCGTAATTTCGAACTATGCATCCATCCATGCTAATATTCAAACTTTTTCTGCCTTCTAAACTTCAGTTTCCTCGATGGGGAGAAACAGAGTTCCAAGCAGGAGAAAGATACAAGCACTTAATTAAGGACCTCGCAGACAAATACCCCACTCAAAACTTGCTCCTTATTACACATGGTAAACATCCCAATTCTTCTTTATTTAACGTAATGTCTTTCTATGATACTCAACTTTTATTTTATATCTATATATGGAAAGAAAAATAAAAATAAAAAAGTATGTCTATATAATATATGATGTGACAAGAACAAAAATATATAAAGAACTCGAGATGTCAACAAAAATATTTAGCGTCAACTAATTAAGATAAATAGTTATAGTTTTTGGTAAGATTTCGAGATGTCAACAAAAATATTTAGCGTTAACTAATTAAGATAAATAGTTATAATTTTTGGTAAGATTGTCAAACTCGATAATTTAAATAAGAGAATCCAATAAACTCAATTCGTAAACTCGTAAGAGTTTAACTTCACATGAAAAATATATATTTTATATAAATAACATTTTAATTCAAATAAGTCTCGAAAATTATATAACTTAAAAGTACTCAAAACAAATAAATTCATACAAATATTGTAAAATATAAATTCAAGTGTCAAATGTTTATGTCTAATCCTCTAATGACATCATTATCTCCATCATCATCATCTCTATCATCATCTTCATCTAACTCTTCCCCTGATGAAACTTGTGCATCCTCATTGACATCAAAAGTTATGTTATCAATATCAAGAATATTTAGAACTAGATCTATTGTTGCTCCATCTAAGGGAACATTTAGAATATCATTTTCACCTCCAGCTTGCTCAATCTCAACAACATCATCTATCTCTTTAGTTATCCATTCATCATTTGATTCAATGTCATCGAATGGAAGAGCAACAATTTTCGAATTTGTCTACTCTCCAACTTCAAGTTATACATCACATAAACTAAATTATTCATCTTTTTCTGATGCAAACGGTTCTTTCTCTTTGTATGACCAAGCGGTTCCTTCTCTACCTTTAGTGAACTTTTTCAACAACGAAATCAACATTGTTCTTCCATAAATGTAATTGGTAATCTTTCTTCTCGTCTTGATTGTCAATTCATGGACATTCAAATTCTTTTCAAAATCTTCAAAGATCAAATCAATGCAATGTGCTGCACATGGAGTCCAATACAATTTTTCCCTTTTCTGCATCAACAAATCTCTTGCTACCTTGAAATTTATAGCATTATCAGTGACAACTTAAACTACATTTTCTTCTCCAACAAACTTAACAATGTCATCTAACATCTTGAATACTTTGTCAACTAGTTTTGAAATGTCTAAGGTGTCAAGTGAATAAAGAAAAATTGTCCCTATAGGACTATTCACTAAGAAGTTGCAAATAGAAAGCCTTTTTTTGTCTCTTCAACCATCAAGACATAATGGTACATCCATTTACCTTCCATTCCTTCTTATATTCTTCAAGCATTAAATTTGTTTTGTTCACACCTTGTTTTAAGAGTTTCTTTTAATATCCTGATAAGATGGTGGTTTGTAGCCAACTCCATATTTACCAATCATTTCACACATCTTTGCAAATTCTGAAATTCTAATTACATTGAAAGGAATGGCACTAGTGTAAAAGACTTCAACCACCAAAGCATCAACCTCTTCTTTCAATCCTTTTTTCACCATTTGATTTATAGTTTCTTGGACTCCTAGTAGTGGCAATTGTTTGTTTTCCTTTAAAACCAAACAGCCTATGTCCTCCTTCAACACTCTCACTTTCTCCATCGTCTTCATCAATGATATTTAACTTTCTTCTCTTTAATGAAGCATGCTTAGCTTCTGCAACTATCTTTATCATCAAATAGTGTCATGTACTATGTTTGGACATTTTTTTGTGAAAAAAAAATACTAAACAATGGGGAATAAGTGAAATAAATTTCACTTACATAAACAATGCCAATAAAGGGTTGCAACGAAGCTTTTCAACTCCTAAACCAGTGAGAGTGCGCGACGACAGAGGGCTGCGATAGCCAAAGAACGAGTCCTGACAACCACAGAACGAGTCATGACGGCCACATAACGAGTCGCGACGACCATAGAACAGTTCATGACGACCACAAAACAAGTTGCAACAGCCACAAAACGAGATCGTGAAGGAAACTTGACCAACAAAATTGAAGAATGAGGGAGTGCGAGACGTTGATACAATGGATTCGAAAGCAGTTGCAAAGAACTAAAGAAAACGGACCTCGTATCAAAAGAAGCCCTAATCTGATAAGATTTCCTCTCTAAATCTCGTTTCAAATTTTCAATTTTTTTCCCCTTTCATACTCGCCAACTCATTGAAAACTCACTAGTTTGAACGATCACAACCATTCCACGTCCAACAATTCTACTTGAAAATCGAGTTTGATTGGAACTTAACTCACAAGGCATGACCAGACATGTAAACTCATATGAGTTAACAAGTTAACTCGCAAGTTTGATAACCATGATTTTTGATAATGGTAAGTGAAATTATTTGTTTCCAAATTCTTGCAGTAATGTTGATAACTAACATTAATAAATATGTGAATTTGATCTAGCCGTTATTCTATTACTTTTGAATTGACATGGTTGACATCATAATTTTAACGGTATGACATGTTAGCATACTCTTAAATACATAATTAAAATGATTTTAATTCAAGAATAACAAAGTTACAATCAAAACTAAATTTACGTATTTATTAAATATCTATAATAAAAAATACTAAATAATTATGTAGGCACTATTTTAATACGAGTATATTTCAAAGATGGTACAAACAGGATAGGACTGATAAATAAAGTTTTTATGATAGAGGTAAGCAAAAATGTACATTTCTTGATAATTTAATTTGGTTATATTTATTTTTTACCCTTTTTACCATGGGCTACTCTAATAGTAAGAAAAAATAACTTAATAAAATTGTTTGCAGGGGAAGGTGTTAAGGTGGCAGTTTCTTCACTAAGAAAGGATGCTGAGATAAATGAGGTGCAGTACTGTGGATATGTAGAACTTAGACGGCCTATTTTCAACAAAGATCACGCATTTACCTTTGGAGAGTTCGATTTACTCACTCCTAGTGATAAAACTGGCGTAAGCTATTCCCTCCCACCTTTCCACAACTCCACCAACCAAACTTTCCCATGATCATTCTCACTTAACTCTGCAACCTCATACTTTTCACCCTGATGTCTCTCTAAATGCTATGCTACATTAGAATAAGATAGTTGAATCCAAACAAAGCCCCATGATCTGAATCGTGCATTGTATTGTGAATCGCAAGATTCATGATCACTACTGAAATATAAAACTTGTGTGAGCATGTTAGTCTCTATTCTCAAGCTCTTACTCCAAAGGATCATTTTTAAAACATTGAAACAAGAACACTAATATGCATAACAACACACTATTTGGTATGAATGGCGTAATTAATTCCAAACTAAAAAGGAAGTTGTAATTACACCAAAAGCGTTAATTGGTTTTCATCAAAGTAGCCGCTGAATGCTTCAAATGCGACATCCAATTAGCAGTGCAAAGACAATTGTTTGTTCAAAGATGACACAAATGTAATAAGAAGCATATACAATTAACCAAATTATATAGTACAAGACAATAATGCTTTCTACTTTCATAGCACCTATTCTCCAAGTTAGCACATATGTTATATTCATCCTAGTCACAAGGTTTTATACATAAATGTAAATGAAAGTGGCAGGATGTCGTTGCTTGCTCCCACCAACCAAATATTGTTCATTCACAAAATGGAACATTTATTTGAAGTACTTTCTGAGTATTCAGTTGCTATATTTCATGATTTTAAATAAATCCCATGAAAAGTTCCAAAAGGATACCCGAAATTCTACACTGTAAAGTTATTCTCCGAAAACTCTTTCAAGACAAAAAGAACACCAAACGGAAAATCAATTGGTAGATACAACGGTACCACAGCTAAAATGGATGAGAAACAACATTTTCTCTTTCAGTGAGGGGGCAAGTTAGATGCCATTTCATGAAATCATGGTACCATTATTTGTGCCAAAAAAATGTGCTCACAATATTCCATTGAAAGCTAACTAAATAACAGATGACACAATGGATAGTTGATGCACCAAATGGCCAGGTATTGCGAAACCTGAGGGCAGAACTGAGGGCAAAAGCATATGATTATTAATTTGCACATAAAACCTCCACCCCTTACATCTACCATCCCATGAACGTTTACTATAATTTTTGTATCCACCAAGGAATCAAACCACCAGATATGAGTACAAGATATGGCTGAGCTTTTTGTCACGAATCATCCATTTTCCTACGCAAATAAATATGCTACTTTTATTTCATAGAAGACCTACAAGTTATTAAAAACCCATGAACAAGTACGTAAAACAAATCAGTATTAATGATAGAAGGCCAACAGAGACTTTGCAATTGTAAAATTCTCTATACAAACCCAAGGTTAAGCAATTTATCACTCCATTTCCACCCCTAAAAACTAAAATAACTTTGGTGGAAGATAGCCCCCCTCCTAACAGTTCACTCCATATTTGTATAAAATTTGAAGAGTCTAGCTAACAAATGTCAATAAAAACGGACTTAAAAGCATTTAATACCGTTCATTAAATCCTTGTAATTAATAAGAAAATGTAAATGATTTCTGATATTTGAAGATATTAAATGCTTTTATGGTTTATCTAATGCTATCTAATTTCATCCGGTAATAAGTAGTACCCTGAGAACATTTGTTAGCAAATTCCAAATTTTAACCCAGTCAACAGAAACACTAATATTTCTTCCTTTTGCACTTGTTATGCAGAACGTTTATTCGACAGTATTCAGATTGGAGATATAGGTTAGTCGTACAAACTAAAAACATATGCTTACTTATTCTGAGTACGTGGTGGCAACCCAAGTTTTGCTCTTAAATTGGCGCCTGCTTCCATGAGATCTTCCACCTATATGTGATATTATAAAGTTGGAGAAAATAGTCACGTTTACATATAAAGCATCTGAGAATGATAAACAACAGACATATTATTCACAGAAAAAGGGAACTAGATCACACAGTCAAGTGAAAAGAACATCAATAGTTCTCTTGACATCTATCACAAGTTAACAAAAAACATTGCACAAGTCATTTTTCCATCCTCTATTTCATGTTTCTAACAACAAAACCACCTTAAAATAAGATATGGTAATAGTGAGTAAAAACACAAAAAAACTGTCTTACGATATAACTCCCAATTTAATTTCTTTTGTATCAATCATGACCATCCGTAGTATCATACATTTCAAATAGCCAAGTAAGGATTATTGAGTTTGTACTTAAGCGCCAAGAGGGAAAAGGTGCCAAACTACCAATTACTAGTATAAAGATTTCTGTACTACATAGGGTTTACAAACGATAAAGGGATAATAGAAATACTGATTGATGCTACAGAAGATGGAACATCACATCTATGTAATACCATGAAAGTTAGAACAAAAATACAAAACAAAAAGCAAAGGAAAATAACAAAGCAATCGAGAGGAAATACAAGGCAAAGAATTAATCAACTAATTTGAACCCAATTTCAATTTATTTTATATTATTATGAGAAAATAAACCAATTAATTGACCCAAATTAACATGATTTTTAAACAGAACTATGGAATAAACTTAAAAACAATGAGCTAAATGCGGAGGCTAAAGAACACAAACAAGTTTACAACTTTTGCCATGCACCAAATGCATAACTTTGTCATGTGAATGAAGAATCTGTAAGTGACCCCTAGCTTATATGTAACTAAACAATTGGTACTTTTTCACGACCATTATGCAATTTATAGTGCACCCTTTTTTGCATTTCAATACAATACATCAAAAACTCTACATAGGAAAAACATGATCCTGGTTAAGATAATTCCACCTTGACCTCAGGTGTATGTGTGAATGGATATCATTAACCTACCTCCTCTGATTTTTTCTCAGTACTCACCTCTCATTCCTAACATGTTCAACACTCAATACTTTCATGTTAAAAGCACAGCACAGAAAAAACTAGCTTTAACTTCAAGTTTGTTACGTCTACACAATGTTTAAGTCAAGGAACAATTTGACCAAAAATACCAAGGACAGCATATTGGTGCTTCTTTCTCCATTGTTTAACAACCTAAGGAACACAAAGAACAAAAATATATCTGATACCATCATTTTAAATAATGTAGAGATTCATTTAGAATTAATATGTAATTTGATCTCATTTGAAACTAGTCATAATGACAGTCATGTTTACTAAAAGTACTTCTCTCTTTAATGTTCAACCACACAAACTATGCAGTTTGCACAAAAAGATCAACATAAATTTGATTTGGCCTCAATTATTCACTATTCAACTACACCAACAACAAGCATCTTATTCATTTTGCAGATTAATTTAAAAAACATACCATTTGTCAGTAATTTTGTAACTTATGTTACTCAAGAATCAAACAAATCAAACAAGAGCTGCCTGGGACGGATTATCATATCTAGATTTTCATGAAAGCCATGGGAGAACAATGCACTGACATGATTTAATCAGTGCTGCCAAACATTAATCATAGGAAAAACATATTTAAGGCTTTTCGCTGTAGTTAAAAATGGTTTCTCTTTGGTCAATGATCTAAATACAATAGTTACTTACAGTCGAATAAAATCAGTAACTTATTCCAGTTCCACCTCAAAATAACTAAAACACGACAGTTTCTTTCTTCCAACTCTAACAGCAGTGTATACACTACTATCCTCTTTCAAGCTCAAACTTCTTCATAACTTGCACTGCCCAAGAACCTAACGTTTCAACGTATAAACAAACCAAAACCCACTTCACAGTTCACTGTGAAAATTACATGATAACACAGATTTTCCCACAAAGAAGGCATTTCATTCACATCCAACTTCAGTCTGCAAGTAACAAACCCTTCATCGACCTGTCACTCACAACTAGAATTCCACTGCCTAACACAAATCACAAAACTTTGGAACTAATGTGACCCTCTCTCCCTTGTTAATCTAAATTGCTCAGAAGCAAAACTTTTTGTCATCACTAGAAATCAATAAACAAAAAACAAACCAAACCCATTTTAGAATTCACGCCCCAGAACCACCTAATCGCATAACCCCGTCAATTTCTATTCGCACTAAAAAAATTACATTTCCATCCTCACCCACCACACTCCACAAGCATCAAACCCTCTTTCAAATTCAATGGAACAAAGATTTGTCCATCATCCCTCCGCCCAAAACAAAGTGGTGATCCCTAAAGAGAGCACAAACATGAAACATAAAGCGAGATAGTCAGAAAACAGAAAATGGAATGATAGTGACAGCAATACCCCGTTGATCCCGTTTGCTTGGAGGAGGAGGACGGAGGTGGAGGCGGCGCTGCCGACGAAGAGGGAGGCGACAGTGAAGGCTTTGAGAGGCATGAAGCGCGAATCGCCTGCGTACCCTTTGGCGAAGGAACGCATACCCAAACCCATTTGAGCAGCGGCGGCCACACCCCACCACCATTGGATCTCAGTCTCACTGTTGTTGCCACCGCCAGTGATTTCCTCCATCTCCATCTTCTCTTCCGATTCTCAGGTTTACAATTTACTTTACTCAATCACCGGCAAGGATTTCCTTTTCTATCTCCCTTCAGAGAGGAACATGCAGAGCTTAGAATTTTTCACCACTAGCAAAAGGGACGTTAGAAGGTAAAATGTTTTGTCTTGTTCATTTTCTTTTTTTATTTGAAAATACTTAACTATATGCTTATAGGTAATACATAAAAGATGACATATTTTAATATTTTAAAGATTTAAATATTTATTTGGTCCTATTTTTATATTATTTTTATATTGTGTGTTGGTGTTGGTTATTTTTTTTCAAACATTTTAAATGATTTGTAGTTTTTGTTATTTGTGTTTAATTTAGTTTTTCAGTATACGTTTAAGTAAATAACGAAGCATTGTACAATTGACATAAGTGAGGTGAAGAAATTTGTATTAAAATTTTAAAATTAGGGAGTAGAAATTTGGGAAAACCTTGTAATTAGGGATTTGGCCTACAACAGAAACCTCTTCAAGAACCAAGGATTCACTGGCTTTATTTCCTGCATCATTATCTTTCAGAAGGTGATGAGTGGGTATTTTTTTTCCCTCATTTAATGTTTAATTTTGGGTATTTTAATTGAATTTATGTGCTTAAAGATTGATTTAATTGGGATTTCCTATAATTGGGTTTATTGAGCATCATGTACAAAAACATGTTAACAATAGCTTTTTAGTTGCATGAATGTTCTTTGGATATTTTGAGGTGTGTTAGTGCAGCTGCAGCTAAGTTGAGCTCATGAAGGTGTGGAAATAAATTGTTTAAAGTTTCATGACACCTTAAAGATAAATCCAAGAATAGGAAATTATCAAAATCACAAAAATTCAAGCCAAGCATTCCATGAAGACGACAAGAAAAGCTTGAAAAAGTGAAGAAGTTTGGCTAAGCCAAGAAGAGAGCAACAAAATATTGGACCTTGCGGTTTTCTTTATCTGTATGGTAGAAGATAATTTGGGAAAAATATATCTTAGATATTTTATTTGATATTTTTAAATAATTATCTTATTTAATTATATCATAAAATATTAAAAGATAATAACTACCAAATCTTTTTAGATATGACAAGATCTTCTTGAATATTTTTAGTTCCACAACAAACAAATATATCTTGAAGATATTGAATTATTTAGAAGATAATTTAAGGAGATTGCAAAGGGTTGATTTGGAAAACTAATACAAATACTAATCGGTGATAATTTATCATATATCTTTAATTAATTAATTAATTTAATTATATTAGATATTGATATTATCAAACAATTATATTTGTCAAATAGTCTATATCTCTCCAAATATTTTTAAATATTTATCTTTATCTTTATTTTAAAGATATTTGAGAGATTTTAGCAACAAAAAAGCCTAGTCCAATTCCTATATAAAGAGACCAAGGGAGAAGTAGAAAAAACAAGCTCGGCACTTCGGAATTTAGGAACCCTTAGGGGGGCCTAATTTCTTTCTTCTCTCTTTATTTTGCATTCATGGAGTTCTAAATTTCTTGGGTTGATTCCATTGTAATTTCATTATGGATTCTGAGGTTAGAATGAAATAATTTCTTTGTTCTTTTTATTATTGTTGAGGTTTAATTTCATCTATGTCTTTTATCTTTGAATCACGTAAAAAGTAATGATTTTAAATCTACACGCATGCTAATCATATGAGTTAAAAGGTTTTTAAATTCAATTGAGACTTTACTTTGATTTTATTTAGAAACTTTCATGTGATTGAATGAGTTTTTACCAATAATTGAGACTTTACTTTGGTTAAAGGTATTTACTCTAACAAAAATTAATCGAGACTTTACTTTGATTAATTAAGCTTTTTATTTGGTGAGAAGATAAAAGAATAGACATGATTAGGCATAGTAAATTTGATTGAGACTGTACTTTGGTTGAATTTACTATGGATAATCTAAAAGTTCTCACTTTTAATTGAGACTGTACTTTGGTTAAAAGTGAGAACGCCAACAAATTAATTGAGACTTTACATTGATTAATTTGCAAATCTACAACAATAATTAATTGAGCAATAATCTTTAGATAACCGATGATGAATCTATTTTGAAAAAGCAATGGAATCAATCTATTTTTCTTTACTATTGTTTCTATCTTATTTTATCTTTTTATCTTAATCCTCCCATATTTTTATTATTTTATTTGATCGCTTGACGACAGCGTTATCAGAAACTTAGGGTTTGTGATCAATCTTAAGTACCTTTTTGCCAGACCACTTGTCACATGAGATTCTTTATTATCTCCTTAGCCTCATCCCATGATAGAATGACAATAGAAACATGATGTCGAGCTGTGAGTCCCAATTAGCTCCTGAAGTTAGAACTATTTGGGTCTAACACCTTACCAAAACAAGAATCAATGTCAACTTGTGTCCTCTCCTTTATAATGTGTATTATTGTTACTTGAGATTATGAGATGATATATCTACTTAGTCTACTTTTTCCACTATCAGACTTGAAGTCCACCATAACCTTGAAAAATTACGATATCACTAATTGATTTTACAAAATAAATAAAAAACTGTAATAAAGTAGAAAGAAAAAGTAATAAAAAAAATTATCTTAAATTTAATAAATTTTCAGTAACATGATTTTACCCTTTTACACATCCTACAATTAACATCACATTTTTCGAGTCCAATAACATAATTGGAACTTTTGCACTAATCTAAAATGAAGGATAATGTGAAAGGGAAAAAAAACTTTTTGCATTGATTATGTAATACACTACAAGAAAAAGGGTAAATGGTGACCAATTTTAATGACTAAAATTATTAGTCACTATTAATTACTTAATTAGTGACCAATTTTATTTTTTCAAATTAGTGACCAATTTAATGACACGATT